>Ga0182027_10006034_pt1 | contig 18259 bp, 16 predicted proteins | sample 712E1DmetaG_FD_121300 | JGI IMG/M metagenome (GOLD analysis project Ga0182027, IMG submission 121300) | Permafrost microbial communities from Stordalen Mire, Sweden - 712E1D metaG (Illumina Assembly) | ecosystem: Environmental > Terrestrial > Soil > Wetlands > Permafrost | place: Sweden... | reverse complement strand
GAAGTCATCACCACAGCCCATTCGTGGATCGCGACCTCCGAGACCATCACGCAAGCTGGCGGCCGCGTGGTGTTCTGCGATACGGACGTCGACACCTTCACCATTGATGTCGCGCAGATCGAGGCGAAGATCACTCCGCGCACGGTAGGGATCATCCCGGTGCACCTTTACGGTCAACCTGCGGACATTGAAGCGATCATGGCGCTCGCGCAGAAGCACAAGCTCTGGGTGATCGAGGATTGTGCGCAGGCTCACTGCGCAATTCAGCATGGCCGGATGGTCGGCACATTTGGTAATGCGGCTACGTTTTCATTCTATCCCGGGAAAAACCTTGGCGCCTACGGGGACGCGGGCTGCATCGTGACCAACGACGACCGCCTCGCCGACTGGTGCGCAACCTTTGCGCGCCACGGCGGCAAGGGTGACCATGTGATGGAAGGCATCAACAGCCGTATGGATGGATTACAGGCGGCGATCCTGTCTGTGAAACTACCTCACCTGGCACAGTGGACGCAGGCCCGGCAGCGGGTGGCCGCGCGCTACAACGAACTGCTCGCCGACGTGGGTGACCTCGTTACGCCTAAGGTCGCGCCTGGCCGTATGCACGTGTATCATCTATATGTAGTGTGCACGGCCCCGCGTGACGCTCTGCGCGAACAACTAACAGCTGCTGGGGTCTCCACGGTGATTAACTACCCCAAAGCGCTCCCGTTTTATCCCGCCTACGCCTACCTCGGGGCCAAGCCAGCGGATTTTCCCATCGCCCATGCCAACCAGTCACGAATCCTATCGCTGCCGATCTACCCGGAGATGACAGACGAGATGATCGACTACGTGGCCGACACCATCAGCGGCTTCTACGCCCGCGGCTGACGCTGCGGCCCCTCTTGTTGTCTGCCTCTGCTCAGCCTGTTTCCACAACCACCGACCTCGGTGGCCGATTGGTTGCGAATTCGCTTTGGAATTTTGCGACGTTCGCGGCTTCCGCACTGCTGGGCTTTTTCTCCGTTCGGCTGTTCATCCAGCATCTCGGGCTTTCGCAATATGGCCTCCTCGCGTTGCTGAATACGCTGATTGCCCCTCTCGGTTTGTTGAATTTCGGGCTGGGGCAGGCGACGGTCAAATTCGTCGCTGAAAATCTTGGGCGCGGTGATGCCGCTGCCGCAGCGCGCCACCTGCAGAATACGCTGCTCTTCAACTTGGTGGTAGGCGTGGTGGGCGCCACCATTATGGTGCTATCTGCCGGTGTGTTGTCGCGGGATGTATTCAAGGTTGCGGCGGAGGACCAAGCGTTGCTCTCCACCGCCATACACTGGACGGCGGTAACCTGGGTGGTCACGCAGGTCTCTTTGACCTTCACGGCCGTGCCGACTGCGCAGCAGAACTACCGGGTGGTCTCTATGGGCACGATGCTGTTCTCGACTATGAGCATGGCCTTCAGTCTGTTGGTGTTGGTTTTCGGGGGTGGGTTGGTCGACGTGGTCAAAGTGAGGTTTGTGTGGAGCCTGTGCGGACTGGTGGGCTGGGCATGGTGTGCCCGCGTTAGTCTTCCGGAAGCTAGCCTCTGGCCGGCCTATGATCGGGCCGCTTTCCGCCAAGGTTTCGGCTTCGGCGTCTGGCAGACGCTGGCGCAGGTGGGCGGCATCTTCGCCAACCAAGCCGACCGGTTCCTGCTCGGCGCATATATCTCGACGGATGCGGTCGGGCTGTTCAACGTTCCGACGATATTCTTCGTCACCTCTTACAGCGCTGTCAGCAAACTCTCCGAGACGCTCTTTCCGGCTTTCAGCGCCTTGGAGGGCCACGGTGACCGGGAGAAGTTGGTGCAAACTCTATTACGCGCAGGATGGTTGCTCACGCTCCTTATGGTGGCGGTGCAGAGCACCTTGACGGTGTTTGCGCCTGACGTGCTGCGCCTCTACATGGGGCACGCCATGGGGGCTGAGGTTGTCCAGGTGCTCCGCATTTCGGCTTTCGTCGCCGTGATCAGCGCGCCCTCGCTGGTGGTCCTTCAGTATGTATTCGGTATTGGCGGGACCCGTTGGATTGCCGCGATGGCCATCAGCAGCGGGTTAATCAACTTCTCAGGCGGTTTGATACTCGTGCCGCGGCTGGGGTTGGCCGGCGCGGCTTGGAGCGATTTGATTGCGATCGTGGGCACCCGGCCGCTGATCCATTATTTCATCTGGCGACGGCACCTTAGCGATGTAGTCACAGCCAAAGTGTTTTTTCGGCGGCTCTATGGCGCCAGCCTAGTTGGTATTCCGCTCACACTCGCCCTGACGGTAGCCCGCGAGCAGGTGCCGGAGTGGCAGCCCGGCTGGATCAGCCTACCGTTGGGAGCAGCTGGCGTCGCGATCTTTGTCATAGGCGCAGTGCTGGTGGTGGAACTATTGAGACCCAACCCCTCGCAGGGTTTGGCGGACATCCGTATGCTATTCCGACGTCTGATTCTCAAATTAGCTCGATAGGCCACGGGCTGCAAGCTGCTTCGAGATGGTTCACCTTCCCGATTCGATGATCCAATTACTTAAACTTGCGAAGATTTCCAGCATGTATCCGGGCTACCTGCGCGCCTTGTACGCGCGATATCCGGAGGCGGCGGATTCAAGTTACGCCGAACAATACCGGCTGATCATGGACGGTGGATTCGGCTGGTCGGACTTTTGGAAGCGGCATCTGGAAGCTACCGGCAGGTTCGAGGTGCTCGAGATTGTGATAAATGCTGAGCCGCTCCAGCGCGCTTGGGCTCGTGAGCACGGGCTGTCGGTCACCGCCGAGAACTGGCGCGAGGAGGTGGTGACGCGCCAGGTCGCCGGATTCCAGCCCGACATCCTCTTCCCCCATGATTTCCATCTGATCAGTCCAGAATTTCGCGCCCGACTCAGAAATGAATGCCCCTCGATCCAGCGCACGGTTTTCTACGATGGGGTAGGGTTCTGTCGGGCTTTGGAGTTCCCGGACTGCGACCTGATGCTAAGCTGCGTCCAGTTCATCGTGGATTATTACCGCGCAGCCGGATTGAAAGCGGATATCTTTAAATTGGGATTCGAGCACACGCTGTTGGAGCGAGTGCACCAGTCGACAGAGCGGAGCACGGGGGCGATCTTTGTCGGATCTGTCTATCTACGTCCGTTTGCGCATATGGCCCGACTCGCGGTATTGGCTAAACTTGCCAGAGAGCAACGGTTATGGCTCTACTTGAATGCCCCAGGCGGACGTGAACTTGTCGCCCATGGAGTGAGACTTCTGTTGGAGCGCAGATGGGCGGAACTGGCGGCGTTTCCATGTACTGCGACACGAGCGTTGCGGCTCGGAAGCCGGAACAGAGGTTCGCTCTATGGGCTTGAAATGTATAGTGCGTTGTCGACAGCCCAGATCTGCGTCAATGTGCACATCGATACATCCGGCAATATGGCGGGCAATATGCGCATGTTCGAGGCGACTGGCATGGGCTGTTGTCTACTGACCGACTATAAGGAGAACCTGCGCGAACTATTCGAGCCGGACCGCGAGGTGATAACCTTTCGTTCTGCCACCGAGTGTGCAGGGAAACTCAGCTACCTGCTCGATCACCCGATTGAGTGTGCAAAGATCGCGCACGCTGGGCAACAACGCACTTTGCGAGATCACCGTTTGGATGCGCAAATACTACGAATGGCGGACACCCTACTCACACTCGCTTCGTGAACTTAGGCTCCAGACTGCGAACCGTTTACAACCCCCGCGGGTGGATCCGGCCCCTCCTGCACCCGGCAGTGCTCCATCTCGGACGGCTCTGGTATTCCCCGGAATACCGTTTTCTCCAGCGACTCCATGGCCTCAGCCAACGGGCCCCGCGTTACCGGCCAGGGCAGACCACTTTCGATGGCCGAATAATCCGTTATGCGGACGCGGCCAGCTTTACCTCCGCATGGGACGAGATCTTCGTTAACCGGATCTACGACATCGACGAACCCGCAGGCGAGGAGTGCTACTTCGTCGATGCCGGCTCGAATATTGGATTGGCGGTCCTTTACTGGACGCTTCGCTATCCGCGGGCGCACGGAGTTGCCTGCGAACCCGACCCTTCCAGCTGTGGTTTGTTGCGCGAAAACGTTGCCGGCTGGCAGGCTCGCTTCGACATATTAGAGACCGCTGTCGGTGCGCGAGATGGTATCGCGTCTTTCGCCGTTGAGGGTGGTGATGCCGGACACTTGGCGGAGGCGCCGGCGGCCGCCGGGACCTTGCAGGTGGCCGTCCGCCGGCTGTCGCCCCTGCTGGACCGTCCGGTTTCGTTGCTCAAGATCGACATCGAGGGCGCCGAGTATGAGGTATTAGAGGAGATCTGCGGCAGCTTTGGCAATGTGCGCCGTATCTTCGTCGAGTGCCACTCATATCCTGATCGACCGCAGCATTATGGTGCCCGGCTGCAACTGCTGCGGGAGGCGGGGTTCCGTTGCCAGGCCCACGCGACATCGCAACATCCCCAACCGTTTCATCCGCCGGCAATCCGGGCAGCTAAAATGGATTTCAGCCTGAATGTCTTCGGCACCCGTTTTTAGAACCGGCGCAGTCTGTCTTGCGGGTGCGTGTCCTTTGGCTAATCGCGGACAAAGAGACCGCGGCTCGGTCAGCATCGCACACAGGTCTGCCAATTTTGTTGCAACTTCTTTTGCCCATAGGCCAGTCACAAAAAACAGGATATGAAACCAGCACTCGTTGTAACCTCAATTGTTGGCCCGAACGAACCGCTTTCCCTGCTGGCAGCGGGTGCAATAAAGCATGGCTGGAGTTTCTACGTCATTGGAGACCAGAAAAGTCCGGTCGATTTTCGACTGGCGGGATGTCAATATCTAGCCATTGCTGACCAGCTATGTTTGCCTTTCCGCTACTCGCAACAGTGCCCTCCGAACCATTATGCTCGGAAAAACATAGGCTACCTCGTCGCCATTCGTGACGGTGCGAAGATCATTGTCGAAACGGACGACGATAATTTACCACGGGAGAGCTTCTGGGCTCCTAGAGAACTCGATCGCGAGGGCGTCTTCTTGCCGACGGCTGGATGGACAAATGTATATAAGTTATTCTCTGATAATAGCATATGGCCGCGTGGTTTTCCCCTGACAGAAATCCGTAAACCCGTCCCGAATCGAACAGAATTGAGCCCTGTTAATTCCGAATGTCCAATCCAGCAAGGTCTAGCAGACGGAAATCCTGATGTGGATGCCATCTATAGACTAGTCTTTGATCATGACACCCATTTCACTGCAAACAAGGCCGTAATTCTCGGAGAAAACGCATGGTGTCCTTTCAATAGCCAGAACACAACATGGTTCGAGTCGGTGTTCCCCTTTCTCTATCTGCCGGCACATTGCAGTTTTCGCATGACCGACATCTGGCGTTCATTTGTTGCCACGAGGTGGCTCCAAAAGAAGCGCGGGCGAATCGCATTTCACTCTGCTACGGTATATCAGCAGCGAAACCAACACAACCTGATGAAGGACTTTGCGGACGAGGTGGTTGGGTACCTGTCAAATTCTGAAATAAAGGAAGTGCTCGAGGCAGTGCCGTGGAGTCCGAAACCTGAAGTCTTCATGCAGTCGGCCTACGCTCAGCTAATCGCGCGAGGTTGGGTAGGGAAGAACGAGCTGGAATTGCTGGCTTCGTGGTTTGCGGACCTTGCGAATTTAGGATTGAGGTACAATAAGGATGGAGGGAATCTATGATTCTCGCTGACATCGAGGACTGTCTTGGCAATCAATTGTTCGGATATGCCTCTACGAAGTCTATCGCGCTAGACCTCGACTATGAGTACCGATATCGCGTGATCCGGCCGTCTTACACAAATCGTGAAACTGACAGGGACACATTTGGTCACGAATGGTCAGCAGCGTTTGAGCGTCACCTCAACATTGATATATCTGAGCGTATTGATACGCTCCCGAAGGAGGTGACACAGCGGTGGGATGAACCTTGGCCAAGAGAACATAATTATCAGGAATCAGTCTATCAGATCGGTGACAACACCGTGCTTAGTGGCCATTTTTGTTCGCCGAGGTATTTCCAGCATAGACGGCGGGAGGTGTTGGAGTGGTTCCGGTTTGAGAATGGGCTTAGGCATCGTTGTGAGAGCCTGGCCGCGGACTTCAGACGCCTGAAACACAACCTCCCTCTTGTTGCTGTTCATGTTCGGTATGGAAGGGACTATCTTCAACAAACCAAAGCAGTTGCCTTAGGCTACTATGGGAAAGCGATCTCGGAACTTAGCGCCGACTTTGGGCCACTCAATGTGCTTTTGTTTTCGGACAATTTGGAATCCGTAGAGCCCGTTTTGAGGAAAATTGACCCGGAACTATCCGTTGTTAACGGCACGATGTTTGAGGACCTTTGTCTGATGTCCCTCTGCGACTTCCATGTAATTGGAAATTCATCGTTTGGATGGTGGGGGGCGTGGCTTGGTGAGCGAGAAACCGGAGTCGTTGTACGCCCGTCGATATTCCCCCTCGGCAATGGGCAGAATTACCCCTTAGACATTTTTCCGGAAAGCTGGCGAGTAGAGCCTGCTACCAGGGTCGAGCCATCAATTGTATCCAAGCCGATGTTGTGGAGGCGGGTAATTCGAGGCTTTCGGCGCCGGTTGCATGCGCGCGAGTGAAGAAAGAAATCTGGCTGGTGTGCGAGGCAGTATGTCACTGACCAGAAAAGTCTCATCATAGGAAAACTTGTCGTCTTGCACAGATCGAAGCACTCGGCGGTGGCGGGGGAATTCATTATCGGCGACCACACAGTGATTGGCGCTTGGGCCAATGTCCGGGCTGCTGGCGGCCGGATAGAGATTGGGCGTGACGTCATGATTGGGCAGCTTGTGTCGCTTCTGGCTGCTAACCATCGGCGTGACGAACTTGGCTGCAATCCCCACGAGGGCCGGTGGGACGAGAGCCGGACGGGCGTGCGGGTGGAGGACGGCGCGTGGATTGGCGCCGATGTTGTTGTTCTGCCTGGAGTGACGGTCGGCCGGCGAGCGGTTCTTGCCGCCGGGTCGGTCGCCGCCCGGGACGTCCCGGCAGGCGAGGTGCGGGGCGGAATTTCAGCCCGGCAAATCACCCGGTCGGCAGCCTCCGGATGAACTTTCGCGCATTCATTGGCGCTGCATTGAGGGGATTGAAGTATCAGGACGTCGACTACTATCGGCTTCTGATGCGTGCTATGCTGGGCAATTCGAGGGCGGCGCGGCGGATACGGTTGCGCTGCGGTACAATCGACTACCTCGACGCGGATTCGCTTTTCGGGCAGTATGAGGAGATCTTCGCACAGCGAGGCTATGACTTCGCATCTGCCTCTGGCGACCCAGTTATCGTGGATTGCGGCGGCAATATTGGGCTGAGTGTCCTTCGGTTTGCACGGCTTTACCCGCGGGCACAGATCGACGTTTACGAGGCGGATCCGCGGATTGCAGAGATGCTTCGGGAGAATTTGCGACGTAACGGCGTCTCTGCTCGAATTATAGCTTGCGCTGTTGCGGATGTTAACGGCGAGGTCAATTTCCGCGCCGACGGCAACGATGGGGGATCAATTGTCAGGGTGGGTGGCATACGGGTTCCAGCGGTGCGCCTTGTCGCCGTGCTGCCGCCCCGCGTCGATCTCCTAAAACTAGACATCGAGGGGGCCGAGTTCTCTGTATTGCGCGACCTCTGTTCCAGCGGTGCCATTACGCGGGTCCGGTGCATTGTGGGGGAGTTTCATCTTGGGGTCGAGACGTTGGCAGGGTTCGGTCGCGCCCTGAGTGACCTCGAGAGCGCGGGATTCTCGGTGGTTTTCCCGTTCGCGCGAGCGGCGCCAGACCTGCCTGGACTCAGTTTGCCCACACCCTTTCTGCGGATTCCAGACGGAAGATGCCTGCTGCATTTTTATGGCTGGCGCTCTGGAGCGGCGTGATTTTTTCAAAAAACCATCGCACTCCAAACAATAATGTTCTGGGGCCGAAGGACATAACGCCGACTACCTAATCCGCAGTGGTTGAATCCGCCCACGATTACGGCCCCTTGCCGGGTCCATCGTCTATCCAAGTGCCTGGATAGAACTCCGGGGAGCAGGAGTCGTCAATGCGAACCGGAGTTAGCTGGATCTTCAGCCGGTTCGCTGCGTATGTGGGCTTCAATTCCTTGAGCGCAATATATTGAACTGCAAGGCGATTCGCAGCTGGGAGGTTATTACAGTGAAGCTCTCAATAAAACCTGATTCGCGCCTCAGCCTCATTTGTCGAAATCCTTTGCCCAGCGACCGTTGTTTATGAAAGTCCTTTGGTTTTCCCAAGTTCCGCCGCCGAAGGTTTGCGAAAGATTCGGCCTTCAGACGCACTACGGTTGTTGGTGGATCTGGGCCTTGCTGCAGGAACTGGTTGGACACACCGATCTCGAGCTGGCGGTAGCTTGGGCGCACCGCGATTGGAAGGCGAGGGAGAACTTCTCGCTCGACGGAATCAAATATTACGTATTCCCCGAGCCAGGGCGATTGGTTAGGGGCGGTGGCTTTTGGCGTCGGTTGGACGACGAGCTAGCAAATTTGGTTACCTTCGCCCGTGACGACCGGACGGTGGCAGAAGCAGTGGCCGTCGTGGGAGATTTTAAACCTGATTTGGTCCATGTTTTTGGGACGGAAAGTTGTTACGGACTGGCCGCTTCCTTGATTCAGCCGCCGCTGGTCGTCTGGATTCAAGGCATTCTCGATGTCTACCAGCATCATTTCCTCGGCAGTTTGCGAAGTATGGAGCGACTGGGGCAACCCCGCCTGCTTTGGAGGTATTGCCGAATGCGGGCCGATGCCGCCCGTGAGCGGGAGATCTACCGGAGAAGTTTCTATTTCATTGGCCGGACATATTGGGACGCAGCCCATCAGGCCAGACTTCAACCCCAGGGCCACTATTTTCAGGTGCAAGAATGTATGCGACCTGAGTTTTACGCAGCCCCAGCCTGGAAGCTCGATGAGGCACAGAGGCAAACTGTATATACAACAACATCACCGAGTCCTTTGAAAGGAACGGATGTTCTGGTGCAGGCCATCGGGCTGCTTCGGAGCCGGTTTCCGGGAATCCAACTCCGTGTGGCGGGGCCGTTGGTGGCGAGCGATGCCGTTCCTCGGCGCCTCGATAAGCTGATCAAAAAAGAAGGGGTTGAGCAACGGGTCACATTTCTAGGCAACCTTAATGGATCCGAAATCGTGCGAGAGTTGCGGCGAGCGCATGTCTTTGTGCTGCCCTCGTTTATTGAGAACAGTCCGAATAGCCTTGCGGAGGCGCAACTGGTCGGCGTGCCCGCGGTGGCGGCGTTCGTTGGAGGAGTTCCAGACATGGTCACAGCTGAAGAAACCGGAATGCTTTATCAAGCGGGGGATGCCGCTGCTCTGGCGCAACAGATCGCGCGAATAATGGAGGACGATTTATTAGCGGCGCGAATTTCCTGCAACGGGCGCCTTGTCTCGCACACTCGGCATTCACCGGCGAGGATCGTCGGTGCATTGTTGAGCGCTTATAAGGACATATGCAATGCCTCACCACTCCCGATGACAGTAGAGACAGGGCTTCAGGTGAAAAACTAGCGGTGCCTTTTTCACCACCCTCTGAGAAGCGCCGCAGGGCAGCGACTTCTCGAAACATATGAGTGGAGGCACCCTTGAACGACTGACTGTGACGCGCCCGGAGACGGCGAAAAGCGCGGGAAAAGCGCAGTAGCGAGGGAATCAGGGAGGAAACCCACGGACGACGGACTCCACTTCTAAGAAATCTCGGAACGGAACGTCGAGCTCTCGATGAATCCAAACAAACCGCATGAATTACGAGCCCCAGACTATCCAACGGCCACGCCCTCGGTTGCCGTCGCGATTCCAGTTCGCAATGAGGAGGCGAATATTGACTCAGTGTTAAAAGGCTTCAGCGAATCGGAATATCCGGCCATCGTAGATATCCTCGTCGTGGATGGTAAAAGTACCGATCGAACGTGCGAGATTGTGTCCGAATGGACTCGCCGCGATCCGCGAATCCGGTTGCTTCAGAATCCTTGGCGATTCCAGTCGTACGCGTTAAACATAGCTCTTAATTCCACCCAGGCGGATGTTTTTTTGCGGGCCGACGCGCACTGTGTCTATGCGCAGGATTATGTCCAGATCTGCGTCGCCGAGTTAATCCGAACGAGGGCTCTCAACGTTGGAGGAGCGCAGCGATTCGTTTGCAGGACTCTTGTGCAGGCAGGCATCGCGCTAGCAGTACAAAGCCCCTTTGGCAGCGGCGGTGCTAAATATCGGAATTGGAATTATGACGGTTTTGCAGAGACAGTGTTTCTGGGCTGCTTTCGACGGGAGACGTTGTTGATGATTGGCGGTTATGCGGAGTATGATGGTTTCGTCAATGAAGATGCAGAACTGAATCGGCGCTTGCGGGACCGTCCATTCTCATTGGCAAACGAGACCAATCAAGATGCCGAGCTAAACCTCACGCTTGGATCACGCAAAGAATCTATCGTATATGTGTCGCGTAGAATCAAAGTATGGTACTGGCCGCGTAAAAAGATGCGATCGCTTGGGCGGCAGTATTTCAACTATGGACGGGGCCGAGCAATTACGGCTTGTCGCCATCGATATCTGCACACTAGAGCTACAGTGATTTTGGGGCTGTGGACTTTATGCGTAATATTCGTATTCGCTGGCATATTTACGTTAAGAAGCAGCGTAGGTGACTCAGTGGCTCTTTGCGGAATCGGTTTGGCAATCGTGCTTTTGGAAAGCGTACGCGTAACTTTAGTGCGACGACAGATGTTTGCCAGGGAAATCTGGAGAGGGGCACCGGAGGGGATGCCGTCGGGGCCGAAACTCATTGGGGTGACCGCGGCAGCCATATCTATAATGGTTGCATCTTATCCTTTGGGATTCCTGTATCAGGCCGTGCGAATATGCTGGCGGAGACGCATTGCATGGTAAATAGCATGTGTTTTATTATCCACTCATCAGTGCGAAGTGGCACGTTCTGAAGAATAAAAGCCTATGTTAAATATGTAAATGTAACGGTAATTGAGCATGGAAAACAAAAGATATCTTGAGCCAATATTATGCAACGATGTTAATAAAGAAAGCGAGACGCAGGTGACTGGCTCGATTATGTCCGAGAAAAGTGGCATTATTGGTTTAAAATTCGCGAAGCCTATCCCATTGGCAGAGCGATGTGTTGGCCGGCGGGAGGAGTTTTTGGCGGGGATACTACGTGGCGGCCTCCTGTTCGTGCTTTTAAGCATGATCTTTGGTGACGGCATGTTCCGAATTCCGGGCGTAGGAAAGGATGCGGGGGGCCTTGGGTTGGCATTGTCGGCGATACGGGGTCTGATATTTTTTAGCAACTTCGGAGTTTATGCGGTACTGATCTTCTACTTTTTGGTGGTGCCTGAGAAGGTTCGGCGGTTTCCGTGGATTGAGCTTTGGCCGGTTTTGTTGCTCATCGCTTTTGTGGGCGGAATGGCGTTGCTATCGTCTGCCCGGAGTACGGTTAATGTTCGGGTAGGTAATTTCCTTTTGTATGCATTGCCGGCAATGGTTAGCATGCTCCACTGTACCGATCGCAAAGGGATTGAGTTGGTTCGTGACTGGATAGTGGGTGCCGCGGGTTTGGCGATCGCGATCCTGATTGCCTCGGGAAGGTTTATACCTCTGATTTTAGGTGATATGAGGATGGTCAACGCGGTGCCTGATGAAGTCGCCGAGGAATTGGCGGAACGCTTTGTGCTACAAAGCGATCCTATTACGACCGCAATGATGTTCTATCTGGCCGGATTGGCGGGATTGTCGTTACTATTTGATCTAAAACGGTGGTACACCAGAACCTTGGTTCTGGCGATTATCTTGGTTTCAGTCGGTTTGGCGTTAACAACTGGCGCCCGGGGCCCCTTGTTAGCATTTATTATTGGAGTGGTTTCGTTAGTGGCGCTGGCCCGGTTCTCAATTAGACGGAGGCTGCTGACCGGAGTCCTTGGCTGCCTTCTGTTCTCAAGCGCTCTGGTTGTCTTGCCAGAAGTGTCGCCGGAGAGTGGGCGGCGAGTCTTCGGCTTGCTTGGGCAAGTTATTCCATCCTTGGATAAATATGGGACTGGCGCCGCCAAGCTCGAAGCGGATGGACGTCATGAGCGGTTTGAAGAGGCCATATCAGCTCCTTTATCGCTTTTCGGACGCGGCGTCGGGGCTTACGGGGAACGTGTCGGAGATCCGACTGAGTATATCCACAATCTTTTTCTAGAGGCCTATTATGAAACAGGATTAGCTGGTATAGCGGTAATCAGCTTCGTTTTCTTATATTGCTGTACGGAGCTTCTCAGATTTTCAATTAAAGGGAGGAAATTGGCTCAATTCTGTTTTGGCAGCATGGTCTTCTATCTTGTCGATGCGCAGTTCACAGGAACGTTGATCGATAACGTGGGATCCCTGAGCTTCCTTGTGCTCGGCTTCATGGCGATTGGTGTCGAGAAACGTCTAGAACGCCTTGCCAAAGCGAATGCCAAATCGGGCATTGACGCGAAAGGCGGCGTCCGGAATGGGTTTAATCGGCGGTGTCATAACTTGCGTTAGGTGTGCGATATTATATACAGCCGCTGGCGCAGACGCGAAAAATGAGTGTTGAGCTCCTACGGCAACGAGAAATCGTTAGCCCTTTATTCAGTGTCATTACCATCTGCCTGAATCCAGGCGGGAAACTGGAGGATACTGTAAACTCAGTCCTGACACAATCCTTCAGCGACTTTGAGTTCATCATAAAGGACGGCGGGTCGAGCGACGGTTCGATCCAAGCGCTGCCCGGCGACTCGCGTATTCAGAGGATAACCTCTTCAGATATGGGGATCTACGATGCGATGAATGGAGCTCTAGCGCGCGCTAGTGGCGCATATATATTGTTCCTGAATGCTGGTGATACGTTCTTTGGCAACGATGTCCTTAAACAGGTGGCGCTAAAAATAGAACGGTCCGATTACCCGAGTCTGCTTTACACCGATTATACCACGAAAGAAGACCCGAGTCAGACCTACGTCCAGCCACATCAGCTTTCAGGATTCACGCTTTTTTGCAATACATTGAATCACCAGACGTGTTATTTTGATCGCCGATTCTACGACCAGCTAGGAGTGTTCGATGCGGCGTACAGAATATGGGGCGATTACGATTTTCTACTCCGGTTCTGGAAGCGAAAACCGGTCTCTACGGTGCACCTCCCGATTGTTGGGACAGTTTATGAAGGAGGTGGCATATCAACCAAGCGAGACAACCTAGATATCGGGCTAAGAGAATTAAGAAAAGCAAGGCGGAAGAATTTCTCTGAAAGCGAGAGAGCCTATTACGGCGCTTTGCGGTGCTGCACAATCCCTACGATACGAAGTTGGATGGTCTCGTCACATAGTCCGATGGCAGTAAAGCGCATGTACATAACCGTCCGAAATATTTTATATAAGGCGGCGATGTTATTGCATGGAGGCGGGGCCTCTTAAAACCGTTTACTCAGGAGGGATGAGCAGGCCCGTAATGAAAGCCGATACTGGGATAACTACGAATGTTTGATTACCGGAGGCCGAGACCTGAAAGAATTATCGATAGTTGTTCCTTCTTATAATGACATAGAAGGATTGGCGTCCACGCTAAAGAGTCTTTGTCACGAGTTGCGAGGTTTCGATGAACTGTTGCTGGTGGATAGTTCGTCTGACATTACGAAATCGCGGTATGCGGCGGAGAACGCTGGATTGATCTGCGATGTGCGTTATATATGGATGCCTCCTGCGGGCGTTTATGCTGCACAAAACAAGGGCATAAGAGAAGCCAGCGGCAGGTTCATACAGGTTATAAATGCAGGTGATCGGTTGTGCGGAAACGGAAGGGAAAAGATCACTGCGGCGATTGATGACTTTCCAGATGTGATGATGCATGTGTTTAGGCAGAGGGCGATCGCGCCAGGGGTGCCGTCTTATGTGTTCTCTCCCAACGGGAATAGCCTCTGGCCACATCAATCGATCGTGGTGAGTCGTGAGATATATGAACGGGAGGGTTTATATCCCGAGGAATACAGACTTTGTGCGGAACAGATGTATTTCGCGAGGATGCGGAAGCGATACGAATGGAAGCTCCATAGGACGGTGCTGACGGAGTATTTATTGGGAGGGCGCTCGTCTAAAATGGATCGTCAGCAATTGTTGGACATTTGCGCGGTGCGGAGAGAGCTGGGCGAAGGAGCTGTACATAGCCTCGTCTTCGGTCTAGGGCTTCCACTCGCACGCCAGATGGTGGAGAAGGTGTTGGGTGTCAGAGTTGTTAATAAGATTAAATGTCGGATATTCTCTTATTACAGCCAGAGCTAATGAAACAACGTGTTACGGCTGAAAGAAGATGTTCGCGGAGGGGATTTTAGATGGCGACAAATGGGGATTGTAGTTTGCTAGTTGCTTCATGTGATGCTTATGCCGATTTATGGATACCGTTTTTCAATCTCTTGCGGCGCCACTGGTCGGACGTGCCGTTCCCGATTTATCTGGGGGCGGGAGAACGTTCGTTTTCAGGGCCGGGTGTATCAACGCTTCACTCAGTGGGCGGGCGTGATTGGTCGCAATGCATGATCGATTATCTGGAGCGGCTGGAACACAGATACGTGTTAGTGATGTTAGATGATTTTTTTCTGCGGGGAAGGGTAGAGACAGATAAAGTACTACATTGCTTGGACTTTGCGCGGCTCAATAATGCGGTTCAGGTGCGTCTGGTGCGAAGGCCGGGACCAACGCAGCGTGTGCCTGGTGAGAGAGTTGTGGGTGAGTGTGCCGTTGCTTTGCGCTATCGGTTGAGTACCCAGGCGGCAATATGGGATAGACTGGCATTCAGGTCACTGTTACGAAGAGGGGAGAATATCTGGGAATTCGAGCACAATGGGAATTTGCGTGCATCGACGCAGCCACATGGGTTTTATAGTGTCTGGCGCTCAGTATTACCATACGAAGGTATAGGCGCGCATCATGTTATAGAAAAAGGGAAGTGGCTGGTTCACGAGAAATGGATCTTCAGTGGGAAAGCGATCGGCTGTGATTTCGGCCGGCGTGGTAGTCTCTCTTTTTCGGAACTGGTGCTTTACCATGTTGCGCAGGGGCTGGACCGGACAATTGCATGGTTGCCTTGGGGAGCGAAGCAGTGTCTGAAGAAATGGCTGAAGGCCGCGTTGGCGCCATTAATGCGAGAGCGGTTCCGCCGGATGGGCGGGATTGAGCCGCCGCGACTACCTCCGGGCTCGCGATGAGCGAGTCCGATTCGGGCTTTTCTGGCTCGTCCGGCAGAGATCGCCTCGATTTAGTGGAAACACGACCTCGCGTGAAGAGTGAGGTCGAGGTCGTCGGAGTCAGGTAAACCCGTTTGCGAAAAACTATATCGGGCACTTAGCGAAATTTTATGTCAAAATCCAAGGGTCTCTCGAGAGGAATGGTAATAATGGGCCGAGAATTACGGAATGCAAAGGAGGCTCTACGATACCCTTTTTGGGTGGCGGGGAATAGACGGCCGCCGGATAATCACTATTATAAAATAGCTCGGATTAACAGAATTAGGCGGCGCTACCAATGTGATACCCTGATCGAGACAGGTACCTATTTCGGACAAACAGTCTCGGCATTGAAGGCGCGATTCAGCAAGGTCCTCTCAGTGGAGCTGTCTGACGGGCTTTACGAGACAAATCGGGAAATATTTAGATCAGAGAAAACGGTGCGGATCTTCCATGGCGATAGTGCGGATTTGCTCGGGGAAATGATTGATGCGTCATATGGGAGAATTGTTTTTTGGTTGGATGGGCACTATAGCGATGGAATTACGGCGCTTGGAGAGAGTGTCACCCCGATATTGAATGAGCTATGTGTGATCAAGCAAAAGGGAAGAAAGGGTGATTGCGTTTTAATAGATGATATACGGCTGTTTGTGGGGCGTGCTGGTTATCCAAAGATAGACGAGGTGAAAGCGATATTATATGGGATTTCAGCGGACGTCGACATAAATGTCGATGGCGACTGTTTAATGGCTCTACCGAGAGATGTCGTGTACGGCGCATAGGGGATGGGAAGTGATGAGGCTTGGTCTGGTACATGAGATGGTTCTTTGAAGGCCGGCGAAAGGGAGCCGATTTGGTGAGCTTAGCACGAGAGACGTTGGTGGCATCTAAAGGGAGAGAATAGAGGCGCTTGGATGCGATGGTGGTCGTAGATTGCAATCCGGGCGGCGCAGCAGGGCTGGTTGCGGCCGCCGGATTTAAGTCATGCGGGCTGGCGAATTGGTGCGTGCCTGGAGATGGTGGGGCTCCGGGTGATCGGGAGGAGCAGGGAATGCTGGTGTGATACGATCCGCTCGCCTGCGCGCTGCCGCTCCCTATTTGGCAGGGGAATGAGTGGTCGGCGACAGAGGATTCAATTCTGCCGAGTTCCACAGGGACCTAGCTGCTCAAGAACCATGGTGGGCATTCTGGCTCACAGCTGCAATTGCATCAATTTCTTTTGCTTCGATCTCTGTCGGCTCTGCCATATGGAGGCCGGCCACTGCTACGTTTTCGATCGGGACTTTCTCGATTTCCACCTGCTGCATCGCAGTGCCCGAGTCGGAGCGTGACTTGCAGGCCTAGGTTTCCGGGTGACAAAACGTTGCGATGCTTCCAAAGCTGTCCAATCCTAGGACTTGATGGAAGACATGGAACAGTGATTGAAATTGCTGCTTCTGATCGATGAACACTGGGCGCGATTTGGTATTAGTCACTGGCTCTTCCGGGTGGATTGGTCGGAACGTCTGCCGGCGGCTGCAGGAACACGGGTCGACAGTCGCGGCATTCGACCAGGTAGCGTCTGCGGGACCGTGGTCGGAGGCGTTTGTGGGAACGCTCGATTGCTTGTGCGATCCGCCGCAGGAGCTTTGTCGGCTTTTGGCAAGGGCCGTTGCTGTTGTGCATTGCGCCGGCCGGGTGCATCGAGCCGTTGAAACCCCAGCCGAAATCGCGAGCTTTGAACGGACTAATGTCGCTGGAACCCGCGACTTGCTGACGGCCTGCAGGAAGGCTGGAGTGCGCCGGATTGTTTATGTCTCGACGATCGCCGGGTATGATTGGACGGCGGCGCCTGCTGGCGGAGTAAGCGAGGACGGGCGATTGAGTGTCCCCACAGCCTATGCGCGGACCAAGCTGGAGGGAGAGCGTCTCATTCGGGAGTCGGCACTTGACTGGCGTACGGCGCGATTGGCTACGGTATTCGGCACGGACGACCGGGCGAACTTTGCGAAGCTCGCCGGAGCGATGAAACGGGGACAAATGGTGGTTCCAGGAAGCGGGATGGCGCGCAAAAGCGTGATTCCGGTCGAAGTGGCAGCCGAGGTGCTCATGCGCCTAGCGCTGATCGCCGAGCCGCGGCACCGGTTGATGAATGTGGCGCTGCCGGAGGCGCCGGCTTTGCGTGAGGTATGCGATGCCTTTTCAGCTGCCTGCGGGTTTTTGCGGGCGCGGTCCGTGCCGCTGGGATTGCTACGTGCGGCGGCGCTAGCGGGCGACGTGGCGGCGCGACTGCGTCCGGGCTTTCCGCTGACAACCGCGAATCTGCGCAAGCTGACGACCTCGACTGTGGTGGATGCAAAGCGGCTTTATGAGACCCTGCCGGAGAAGAGGTGGCCGACATTTGCCGAAGCGTTGGTCCCGGCCGCGGAGTATTACCGGGGGCTGTGAACGGGACTGAGCCATGTGCGGCATCGCAGGCTATTTCGGGCGAAGTGACCCGATGAATCCGAAAATCGCCGCGCTGCTTTTCTTTCTTACGGCGGCGGCCGTGACCTGGGGCTTGGTGGCGGCGTTGATTCGGCTTGCACCGCGCATTGAGCTGGTCGACCGACCGAATAAGCGGAGCTCCCATACGCGCGTGACGCCGCGCGGAGGTGGCATCGCCATCGTTGGCGTGGCGCTGGCATTCGTGGGCGCAATCGTCGTCTGGGGAGGCTCCGGGGCAGCCGCTCAAAGGTTCCCGCTGTGGATTTACCTTTTGATGGCGCTCTTCATCGCGTTGGTGAGCCTGTGGGATGACTTCAGGTCGCTCGGTGTTGGCTTGCGGATACTCTGCCACGTCGCTGCGGCGGCGTTTGTCGTATGCCTCCTGGCGCATTTCGAGGTCGTCAGGCTGCCGGGACTTAATATGGATTTGCCCGTCTGGCTCGGCATCGTCTTCACAATCGTGTGGATTGTCGGCCTGACCAACGTCTACAATTTCAT
>Ga0182027_10006033_pt1 | contig 18259 bp, 14 predicted proteins | sample 712E1DmetaG_FD_121300 | JGI IMG/M metagenome (GOLD analysis project Ga0182027, IMG submission 121300) | Permafrost microbial communities from Stordalen Mire, Sweden - 712E1D metaG (Illumina Assembly) | ecosystem: Environmental > Terrestrial > Soil > Wetlands > Permafrost | place: Sweden... | reverse complement strand
TGTCGAATTTTTCGATGTGAGCGATGACGTTCTTGATTTCCGCCTCACCATAGCCGAGGCGGCGCAACGCATCAGGCACACCACGATTGATGATTTTTAACATGCCGCCTCCAGCCAGCAGCTTGTATTTGACCAGGGCAATGTCCGGCTCAATGCCGGTCGTGTCGCAGTCCATGAGGAAGGCAATTGTTCCGGTCGGCGCCAACACCGTCACTTGGGCATTGCGATAGCCCGCTTTCCGTCCCAGTTTCAGCGCGCCATTCCAGCAGTTCAGAGCTTCTTCTTTCAGATAGTTGAATTCCGCGCTGGGTTGAATTTGTTCCACAGTATTCCGATGCTGTTGGATTACGCCCAGCATGGAATCAACATTGTCCTTGGCCAGCGGCTTGGAAACGTGCGCGCAGCGTGCATCGTGATAACCCGGGAACGCCCCCATGTTGGCGGCGATTTCAGCACTTTGCTCGTAAGAGTGACCAGTCATGATGGCGGTAATCGCGCCAGCCAGAGCGCGGCCTTCGTCGGAGTCATAGGGCAACCCGTAGCTCATAATGAGCGAGCCAAGATTCGCGTAACCCAAGCCAAGTGTGCGAAAGATGTGGGAATTTTCAGCGATGTCCTTGGTTGGATAACTCGCGTTATCCACGAGAATCTCCTGCGCAGTGATAAAGATGCGCACCGCTGCCTTGAACCGCTCTACATCAAACTTGCCGTCGTCGCCCTTGAACCTCATCAAGTTCAACGACGCCAGATTGCAGGCTGTGTTGTTGATAAAAACGTATTCAGAACACGGGTTGGTCGAGTGAACCGGTTGGGTGCCCTTACACGTGTGCCATTTCTGGATCGCGCCATCGTACTGCAATCCCGGATCACCACATGTCCAGGTGCCGTCAGCGATTTTGTTGAGCAGGACATTGGCGTCCTTCTTCTGAAGGGGCTCGCCGCTGGTTACTGAACGCGTCCACCATTCCTTGCCATCCAATGCCGCCTGAAGGAAAGTATCACTCACCCGGACAGACAGGTTTTCATTCTGGTACATCACGCTGCCGTAAGCGTCGCCGTTGTAGGAGCCATCGTAACCCTGCTCGATCAAAGCCCAGGCTTTCTTCTCCTCTTTCCGCTTTGCGTCGATGAACTCCTCAATGTCGCCGTGCCAGTCGCGCAATGTGTTCATTTTTGCCGCGCGACGGGTTTTGCCACCGCTTTTGACCACGTTGGCAACTTGATCATACACTTTCAGAAAAGATAACGGACCGCTCGGACGTCCGCCGCCGCTTAATTTTTCCTTGCTCGAACGAATCGGCGTGAGATCGGTGCCGGTGCCGGAACCGAACTTGAACAACATCGCCTCGCTGTGTGCCAGGCGCATGATACTCTCCATGTTATCGTCCACCGACTGGATGAAACAGGCGCTGCATTGCGGATATTCATATTGCGTTCTGGCACGCTCGGCCTCATTCGTCTTGCGATTGTAAAACCAGTTGCCGCGCCCGGAATTTTTCCCGATGCCATACTGGTGATATAATCCCACATTGAACCAGACGGGCGAGTTGAAGGCGCCATACTGGTTCACACACAGCCAGATCAATTCGTCGCAAAACACTTCCCCGTCGGCCTTCGTGAAGTATCCATCCTTCACGCCCCAATCCGCAATCGTGCGGCAAATGCGCTGGATGAGCTGGCGCACCGAGGTTTCACGTTCGGATGTGTTTTGTTCGCCATAGAAGTATTTTGAAACAACCACTTTTGTCGCCAACAACGACCAGAATTTTGGGGCTTCGACGTTCTCCTGCTTAAAGATGACCTTACCGGCGTCGTCGGTAATTTCAGCGGTGCGGTGGTCCCATTCGACTTGGTCGAACGGCTTGATCTTTGCGTCACTGAAAATGCGCTCGATGCGCGGCGACTTTTTCGTCGTGTTCGTCTTGTCTTTTGGCCTGCGTGAGTGTCCCGTCGTCACCGTAGCGGAACGGTGGCTTTTATGCGAAGCTGGAACAAGAACTTCTTCGCGTGCGTCAATCATGGATTTCCCTTTCGGGACGGTCGAAATTTTCTTTTCAGACAAATCACCCGACCGTCTCAAAACAGAAAACCGGTCGGGGAAATCGAATTTTTCAGCCCATTTTTTAGGTTTTTGTCAGCCATCCCATTTCCGACAAAACCCCATTTAGTGGGCAACATTGAGAGCGTATACCCTATATATTGTGGTGACAAGGAAAAAATCCAAAAAAGTTACGCGAACGATATTCCCAAGGCAAAATCAAGGAAACCTCGCGTCTGCGTTGCGTGAATCGCAACTTGTTCGCTGTTGTGAATAAAAAAATCAGCGCGATTTCTTTGTGCGAGATGGCACAAATTGCCTGGGTTGTTTCCGAGACGACGATTTGTTTTTACGAATCGGCTCGACGGTTTTCGGGCGTGGTTTTGGCACCAGTATCATCGGGCAGCCTTCATAGCCGAAAGCGCGACGCAACTGGGTGGCCAGATATTTCTTGTACGGCTCGGAGAAAAGTTCGTCACGATTCACGAACAGCAGGAATGTTGGCGGCGACTGCTTGACCTGTGTCGCATAGAAAAATTTCAAGCGATGCCCCATCGCGCTGACCGGCTGGCGGCGCTCGACGGCCTCCTGTAGCGTCCGGTTTAAAATTGCCGTCGGAATTTTCTGCTGTAATTGCGCAGCCACGTATCGCACCGCCTCCAGGAACCGGTCGAGGTGAAAACCGGATTTGGCCGAGGTAAAAATCACCGGCGCATAGTCGAGGAAGAACAGTTTTTTCTGTACCCAGGCGCCAAATTCAGCAAGCGTGGACATTTCCCTTTCCTGTCCCTCGCGCCGTACCTTTTTGTTGCGCCGGGTGATTTCCTCCTCGCGTGCCTGGAGGACTCTTTCTTCAAACAAATCCCATTTATTGACGGCGATAATGCAGGCCTTGCGGTTCTCAACGATGACATCGGCAATTTTCTTGTCCTGTTCGGTGATGCCCATTTCCGCATCCACAACCAAAATGGCAATGTCGCAGCGCGCGATGGAATCCTCCGCGCGTTGGACGCTAAAAAATTCCACTGAATCGTCCACACGCCGTGTTTTGCGCATTCCTGCAGTGTCGATTAAAATGTATTTCTGGCGTTGTCCGTCGGTCTCCACTTCAAAAGGCACATCCACTGCATCGCGTGTTGTGCCGGGGATCGGGGTGACGATGACGCGTTCTGACCGCGTGAGCGCATTGATGATGGAAGACTTGCCTACGTTGGGACGGCCAACGATGGCGATTTTGAGAGGTGCAGGGTTGGCAGCGTCACTTTGGGTTTTTGGTTCCGTGCTTTGGACTGGCAATTGCGCAACCGCCGCGTTCATCAAATCTTCAATTCCCAGCTGGTGGATGGCGCTGACGGGGAAAATCCGGTCGAAACCGAGTCGGGTAAATTCGTCCGCGCTGGCTTCATCGCGGCTGGTATCCACTTTATTGGCCGCAACCAAAACGGTTTTCCCGCTGCGGCGCAAACGTTCGGCCACTTCGCAATCGAGTGGTACGACTCCCTCTTGCGCGTTCACCACAAGAATAATGGCGTCCGCGGCTTCGATGGCCATATCGACTTGGTTAACGGTCGCTTTGAGGATGATGTCGTTTTCCTTTTCACCACGCAGCAGGCCAATGCCTCCGGTATCCACCAGCGTAAAAGCTCTTCCCTGCCATTCCGCTTCGGCAACGACGCGGTCGCGCGTCACGCCCGGTTGATCGTGGACGATGGCGATGCGCCGTCCGACGATGCGATTAAACAATGCGGACTTGCCGACGTTGGGGCGGCCGACAATGGCGATCAAGGCAGACACGTTCCGAAGATGGAGCAGTTTCTGTGTCGGCGAAAGTCAAAAGCCCGGCGGAAATCAAGGTGCAGCCGGTTTGATCGGACTCAACTTGAACAAAATCACATCGTGTGCAGGAACGTCACCGTTGAAATCCTTCGTCGTGGTTCCAAGCTTCTTTGCCTGCCACACATCGCGAATTTCATAGTCGCCCTTCAAAAATGACAGGTGAAGCCAATGCACCCGAACCCGGACTTTTTCGTCGCTGTCGTTGAAAAAGCACACGGCCCATCTGCCATTCGACAGCTCCTTCACCCAGATCTGCTTGCCGGGATGTTCCATGAACTGGTAGCCTTGCTTGCCCAAGGGGTCTTGGTCGATGGCAACCACTTCCTTGTTCGTAAGAATGGCATGAACTTCATCGGGCATTTTGCGGACGTCGTTTCCGGCCATCAACGGTGCGGCCAGGATGCACCACAAACTGAAGTGCGCCCTTGATTCCGGGAGGGACAGTCCCGAAGTACCCACCTCCAGCATGTCCGGGTCGTTCCAATGGTCCGGGCCGGCGTATTTTTCCAGACCAATCTGGAGTTTTAGAATATATTTCCACCCCAGCGCATAAACGTCCTGGCACTCGTAGCAATCGGTGATGTCACCAGTCGTACGCCACAGATGCCCAATGTTCTGGTCCCACAGCCACGGTTTGTTGTTGCCCCACTCGCAAAGGCTGAAAACCACCGGTCGACCGGCGGCATACAAACCGTCCTGCATGGTCTTGTAAGTTTCCTCCGCGTTGGCCGTGCCGTGGTTGCACCAGTCATATTTCAAATAGTCCACCCCCCACGAGGCATAGGTTCGGGCGTCCTGAAACTCGTGTCCGCGTCCGCCGGGAAAACCTGAACAGGTTTTTGTTCCTGCGCAGTTGTGAATGCCAAACTTGAATCCTTTCGCGTGCAGATAATCACCCAGTGCCTTCATCCCGCCGGGGAACCGTTTCGGGTCGGGAACGAGATTGCCGTCGGCATCCCGCGCCTCCGCTTCCCAGCCGTCATCTATCACGATGTAATTGTAACCGGCGTCCCGCATGCCATTGGTGATCATGGCTTCCGCGGTCTCCTTGATAAGTTTCTCATCCACGTGTATCGCGAACGTGTTCCAACTGTTCCATCCCATTGGCGGCGTGGGCGCCAGTCCTGTGAACTTCTGGGCGAAAACAGGGATGCCGGACAGGCACAAAACCAGCAGCAAGGTGAATTTTTTCATGACTATTTAAACAGGTTGCAGGAGTTCATTGGTATTTTGAGGCGCAATTTTATTCAGTGGAGGCTTCGAGGTCAACCGCTTGTCACGTTTTCCGCAACAGGCTTTTCGCCCGCCACACCCAACTGTGGTCGCGTTTGCGCTGGAAGGGAGGTGCGTGAATATCGTCGGTCACCACATCCTTCAATTCCGTGCGTGCGAGTTCCGGCTGGTTTTTGGCGAGATAAAGCTCTGCCAGTTGCACCTTGGCACGGGCATAGGAATGTTCCGCAGTGACCTGCAGCCACATCTGAAGCGCGGAATCTTTTTCCCCGAGTGCGGTGAGCGTTTCGGCCAGCGCCATCATCGTGTAACCGTAATCATGTTTTGGATTTTGTCCGACAACACCCTCAAGCAATGGGCGGGCTTCGGCGGCGCGTTTCTCGCGGAGCAGGCACTGACCGAGGTGGGCGCGCGTGTCAATGTCCTGTGGCTCGCGTTCCAAAGCAGCGCGGTAGCAGGCCTCGGCTTTGTCGAGTTTGCCCTGCTGAAAGTAAATGTCGCCAAGCTGCGAATGGTGATGCGCCTTGTCCAGATGATGAATTTGTGCCTGCAATTCCCGTATGCGACGGCGGTCATGCGCGCCGGGTAATTCAAAACCGCGTGTGGCCGGTGCAGCGGCGCGATAGACAAAAAAGAAATAAAGCGCCGCATTTAGCAGCGGGAAAATAAAGATAAAAACAGCCCATAGCCATTCACGGCGACGAAGAGCGTCTATTAACATCCATATCTGAAATGCGGCCAACAACAGCAAAATCGGGCTGCTGATCAAATAATTCCAATGAGTCACGTCAGTCAGCAAAGAAGTGAACATGCGCCAAGGCTAGGCCAGAGGCGTGGATGAGGCAATCACGCTCTCCGGGTTTGGCTAAAAACATGCCGCGTAGTGTTAATGTCATTGCCGGAATTCGTTGTGTTGTCAATGTTATGGGGCGTAATGACCCCACACTCACACAAAAAAATCAGACAGGCCGCTCAATTGCGACGTGCTTATAAACTCATGCGTGCAAGGTTTGGGCATCAACATTGGTGGCCGGGCGAAACTGCGTTTGAAGTGTGTGTCGGTGCGATTCTCACGCAAAACACCGCATGGACGAATGTTGAGCGCGCCATGGCGAATCTCAAAACTGCACGTGTGCTCGAACCAAAGAAACTTTTCGCGTTGCCCGAATCAAAACTGGCCAAACTGATTCGTCCTGCCGGTTATTTCAACGTGAAAGCACGGCGGTTGAGGTCGTTTTTGAAGGTGCTTGTTGGAGGTTGTGATGGCGATTTGAGGCGATTATTTGCCGGCGAAACTTCCACCGTTCGCGCATGTTTACTGGCAATCAATGGTATTGGTCCGGAAACGGCGGATAGCCTGTCGCTCTACGCAGGCGGACATCACAGCTTTGTCGTTGATGCCTATACGAAACGGATTTTTGAACGGCACCGATGGAGTCCAAAGTCCAAGGTCCAAAGTCCAAAGTCAGCAATTGGTTATGATGGATTAAAAGCGCTTTGTGAATCGGCATTGAATGAAAAGTCGAAGTCTGAACGGCTTGACTACTGGCAGGATTATCACGCGCAACTGGTGATGGTGGGCAAACATTTCTGCCGGACGCGTGCGCCGCGCTGTGAAAAATGCCCACTCAAACCGCTGCTGCCACGGAACAAATAACAAAAACGTCTCTTCTGCAATTATTTTGAAAGAAATGCCCGCTTGTTTTCGCCGCATTTCCAGCTAATTTTTGCGCCATCGCCAGTATGAATCCGACCCTTATTATCGTGCCGACTTACAATGAGCGGGAGAATCTATCCCGTCTCGCACAACGGCTTTTGGCGCTACCAATGCAAGTGGATTTGCTCGTGGTGGATGGTAATTCGCTCGACGGCACGGGTAAAATCGCTGATGAACTGGCGGCGAAACATCCGGAAATTCACGTTCTGCATCAAGAGACAAAGAATGGCCTGGGTCGTGCCTACATCGCTGGATTCAAATGGGCGTTGGAACGCGGCTATGAATTCATTTTTGAAATGGACGGCGATCTTTCCCACAACCCGGATGATGTGCCGTTGTTTCTCGAAGCCGCTCAAAATGCCGATCTGGTGCTCGGCTCGCGTTACGTTGGCGGCATCCGCGTCATCAACTGGCCGCTCAAACGTCTGATGTTGAGCCGGAGCGCGGGAAAATATGTCAAGCTGGTGACCGGCATGCCGTTCACTGATCCGACAGGTGGCTACAAATGTTTTTGCCGCCGCGCCTTGCAAGCCGTGAAACTCGATGAAATCCGGTCAAACGATTACAGTTTTCAGATTGAAGTGACGCACAAACTCTGGCGGCAGGGATTCAAGATTGTTGAAGTGCCAATCATTTTTACCGAACGTGCCGAAGGCCGGTCGAAAATGGCCGGCCACATCGTGAGTGAAGCGTTTTGGATGGTCTGGCATTTATTGTTGCAGAATGGATTGCGCCGTTCGCCTCGTGTGAAATAAGTGGAAATTTAGGACGGTATAAGGTAAAGTTAAACTCGCCATGAGAGCGAGTTTAATTTCAATCCTTCCCATCATTGTTTCGATGGTTTTCTCCACAACAATCATTCAAGCCGCGGCTCTGAAAGTCGGTGATGCTGCGCCTTTATTTACCGGCCAGGATCAGGATGGCAACGCCATGAAACTGGCCGACCTTATCGGGAAGAAAATCGTACTGCTGTATTTTTATCCAAAGGATGACACACCCGGTTGCACCAAAGAAGCATGCGGTTTTCGCGATCGTATGAGCGAATTGCAAAAGGACAACATCGAAGTCATGGGCGTGAGTTTTGATACCGCTGAAAGTCACCGGAAATTCATCACCGAATACAAACTGAACTTTCCCCTAATCGCCGATCCTGACGGGAAGATTGTGGATCTTTACGGCGTGCGGATGGACCAGAAAAAAATGGCGCATCGTGTCAGCTTCCTTATCGGCCTCGACGGCAAAATCGTCCACATCACCGCTGCGGCAAATCCTGACACGCATTTCAACGAAATGAAGGAAGCCATCGCTGGTTTACAAAAGACGTGACAGCGATTTTGTCTGGATATTGTGGCGAAAAATCTTTTTTGCGGCTGCAGTACCTTCTAATTTCTCCCAGTGCCATTGAATGTTGGTGATAAACCGGTTTTGACCATTGACGACATTGCGTTCGGCGGCGAAGGCGTCGGGCGAGTGGATGATTTTGTCGTGTTTGTGCCATTTGTGCTCGTGGGTGAAGTCGTCGAGGTCGAAATCACGGAGGTCAAAAAGAATTTTGCGCGCGCAAAATTGCTCCGCATCGAAAAACCATCACCCGAACGCGTGGAACCCGCCTGTCGTTATTTTGGCAAATGTGGCGGCTGCCAGTACCAACACGTTGAATACGCCGCGCAATTGCGGCTCAAACGAAAGCAGATCGCGGATTTATTCGAACGTGTTGGGAAATTTTCTTCCGACCTTGTGGGGGTGGTGATTCCGTGCCCGCAGCCTTACGGTTACCGCAATCGCATCATGATTCGCAGCCAGTGGAACAAGCCGGAACAAAAACTCAACATCGGTTTCGTGCGTTGGGACTGCAGACTGGTCGAGGATATCGAAGAATGCAAGATTGCCGAGCCGATTCTGAACGAACAAATCACCCATGTCCGCGCGCATCCGCCGCCGCGCGGCGGTTTGAAAGTTGTGTTGCGTGTGCCGCCGGAGGATTGGGACGTTCCGCCAGACTCATTTTTTCAGAGCAATTTTTTTCTGTTGCCCAAACTCGTGGAGACCGTGCGCGAATTTCTCCATGCCGGTGGCGCACGGCATTTGGTGGATTTGTATTGTGGCGTCGGATTTTTCGGGATCCAACTGGCGGACACGGTCGAATCATTCGTCGGCGTGGAATACGACCAGCGCGCCGTCAAATCGGCGCAACACAACGCCGTGGCGCGCAAGGCAGACAATGGGGAATTTATTGCAAAGGCGGTCGAAGAGGTTTTGTCGGAGTTGCTGGAGAAGTTTTCCCCCGGAAAAACCACGGTACTGCTCGACCCGCCGCGCAAAGGCTGTCTGCCACAGACGTTGCAGTTGTTGCGCGAGGCAAAACCGGCGCAGGTCATTTACGTTTCCTGTCATCCGGCGACGATGGCGCGGGACTTGAACATTTTATGTGGCGACGGTGTCTTTAATTTAACACGCGTGCAGCCGCTGGATATGTTTCCACAAACGCAGCACGTTGAATGCGTGGCGGATTTGCGCGCGGCGTAAAATCTTGCCAATCCGCGCAACGTGGATTCAACTGGACGGACCGGATGATCATGGATGAACAAACCGACGCGCGGGAGAATTTTGTTCCGCATCTTTTGCCGAGGCTTCTGGCTGTCGTGGCGCTGGCGGTTTATTTGCTGACGCTCAACCACTGGGTGTCGCTTTTTAATCTGGAGTCTGTTGCCAGAACGTCGGGCTGGGTGTGGGCGCCGCAGGTTTTCAACCCTCTTTCCTTTGCCGTGGCGTATCCATTTCACTGGTTGCCTGTCGCATCCATTCCTATCGCACTGAATCTTTTTTCTGTTGTGTGTGCCGCGCTGACACTTGGCCTGCTGGCGCGGTCGGTTGCGATTCTGCCGCATGATCGGACGGAGGCCCAACGAGCGCGCGAACAAAGCGCTTTTTCATTTTTGACCATTCCCGCCGCCTGGTTACCGCCGGTTTTTTCCGTGTTGCTGTGCGGTTTACAACTCACATTTTGGGAGAACGCAACGAATTTTACGGGTGACATGGTGGGCTTGCTCCTGTTCGCATTCGTGATCTGGTCGTTGCTGGAATACCGGTTGGATGAGCGCGAAGGGCGGTTGTTTCTGGCCGCATTCATCTATGGCGCGGGCATGGCAAATGACTGGCCGATGGTGGGTTTTTCCCCCGTTTTTATCACGGCTATCATCTGGATTCGCGGCTTGAGCTTTTTAAGTCCGCGCTTTTTCGAACGCATGGCGCTGTGTGGTCTGGCGGGAATGTTATTCTATCTGCTATTGCCGCTGGTGGTGGCGATTTCGGGCAAAGTGCCGGTAACATTTTGGGGGGCGTTGAAATTCAATCTATCGCTGCAATTCCACGTGGTGAAAGCCTTTTTCACCAATGGGAGCGTCATGGAAACTTTGGGCTTGTTGTCATTAAGCTCATTGGTGCCCTTGTTGATGCTGGCAATCCGCTGGCGCCCGACCTTTGGGGACACCAGTCCAATCGGCACGGCGTTGGCTGGTTTCATGTTTCATTTGGTGCATGCGGCTTTTTTAGTCGTTTGCGTTTGGGTGGCATTCGATTCGCCGTTAAGCCCGCGGGAAAAAGGATTTGGGCTGACGCTCTACTACTTGGGTGCGTTGTGTGCGGGTTATTACAGCGGATATTTTTTGCTGGTGTTTGGAAAACAGCCGATAACTCTTTTGCAGTGGCGCAGATCGTCTCAATTTGTTTCTTTGAACATCCCAATCGTGCTGGGCGTGCGGTTGCTTTTCATTTTGGCCGTTGCCGGACTGATTTACAAAAACGCGCCCCAACTTCGCGCCGAAAACGATGATACGTTTCAACATTATACTTCGCTCGTGGGAGAAAATCTGCCGCGCACAGGCGGTGTTTTGCTGGCTGACGATCCACGGCGATTGTATCTACAGGAAGCGACGCTTGCGCGCGACGGTCGGGCAAAGGATTTTATTTTTCTGGACACCCAATCTTTGATTTGGCCGGGGTATCATCAATTTTTGCACAAGAAATTTCCGGGAAAATGGCCGGAAACTGTCAGTGCCACTGAAACCAAAAAACTTGCTCCGTTGCAATTGATTACTCTTCTGGCCACACTGGGCAAAACCAACGAGCTCTACTATCTGCATCCGAGTTTCGGCTATTACTTCGAGCAATTTTATTTGGAACCACACGGCTTGGTTTACAAACTTAAAATATTGCCCAATCACACATTTCTGCCGCCGTTGCCGGATAAAAATGCGATCGCTGTCAATGAAACGTTTTGGCTGCGGGCGGGAATGGAGGCGTTCCCTTCCGTTGAACACGCCTTGGCTGTTCCGAAACCCGGGGCACCGCAGTCGTGGGGCGAGAAATGCCTTGCAAGATTGCAAGCGGCGCAAGAACGGAATCCCAATGCCGTTGTTGTCGGCAGTTTTTACTCGCGCAGTTTGGATTTTTGGGGTGTTGAAATGCAACGCGCCGGTGCCCTTGCCCGCGCCGCCGCGCATTTTGAAATGGCGGAAAAGCTCAACCCCGACAACGTTGTCGCGCAAATCAACCTTCAATTCAACCACAGCCTTCAAGCGGGCGAAAGCGTGCCGGTGGATTTATCCAAGGTCACCACCGACCAATTCGGCAGGTACCGCACATGGAAAGAAGTGCTCAACGCGAATGGTCCTTTCGACGAGCCGAGTTTTTGCTTTGAAAACGGCATCGTAATGGTGCAAGGCGGATTGTTTCTCCAGGCTATTGCACAGTTCAACCGCGTTCGCCAGCTCGCGCCGGACAATCTGGACGCCCGACTTTGTCTGGGACAGCTTTACAACCTCGTCCGTTTGCCTGATCGCGCGCTTGATGCAATTCAGGATGTGAGGGGACAGCTGAAAAAATTTTCACTAACCGACACGAACGAAATCCAGCTTACCCTTATTGAATCTGCCGCCTATTTTGAGAAAAAGGAACCCGTGCGTGCCACGCGCCTGCTCGAAACCGGAATTTCCACTTATCCCACGAACGACATATTGCTCGCCGCCGCCGCCCAATTTTATCTGGCCAATGGCCTCTTTACCAACGCACTCGCTGTCATCGGCCACAAATTGCAGCTTTCACCCGATGACCCGAACTGGCTTTTCAACAAAGGCTACGTTTACATTCAACTTAAAGCTTATGACGACGCCATCGCTGTCCTGACCCACGTTCTGTCCCTCGATAAGGACAACCATGGCGCGCTGTATTATCGTGCCGTTGCCTATCTCAACAGCGGCAAGCTCGACGCCGCACGCGTCGATTACAAGGAATTGAGCCAAACGTTTACTAACTCGTATTGGATTACCCATGATCTTGGTGAAATTGCCTGGCGTAAACATGAAACCAATGAAGCGATAAAAAATTACGAACTGTATCTCGCCAGCGTGAACACCAACACCGATGAGGCCAAAATAATCGTCCAACGGCTCCACCAACTCAAAGGGAAGTCACCCTGACCGCGCGGGTGTGCGTAGTCTGTTTTCTTTCGTGTGTTCCGCGTGTTCTGCGGTTAAACTCACTTCGTGAAATTGCTTTTCATCGGCGACATTGTTGGACAACCAGGACGACGTGCGGTTACGGAACTGCTGCCCAGACTCCGTGAACAGCACGCGCTCGATTTCGTCATTGCCAACGGTGAAAACTCCGCCGGTGGCTCCGGTATTACGCCCAAAACCGCCGGTGAAATTTTCTCGGCGGGGGTTGACGTCATCACCAGCGGCGACCATTTATGGGACCAAAAGGAAGTCATGGAACTTCTCGCGAACGAAAAACGCTTTCTGCGTCCGCTCAATTATCCTGCCGGCACGCCGGGGCAGGGCAGCGCCGTCTTTGAAGTCCAAAGTCCGTTCTCAATTGCTGTGCTGAATGCACAGGGACGCACATTCATGCAGCCGCCGTTGGAAAATCCGTTTTCCCTTGCCGCTGATGAAGTAAAACGACTGCGTGAGCAGACCAAAATCATTTTTGTGGATTTTCATGCCGAGGCGACCTCGGAAAAAATCGCGTTTGCGCGGATGCTCGACGGGCAGGTAAGCGCGGTGGTGGGCACGCACACGCACGTGCAAACGGCAGACGAACAGATTTTCCCCGGCGGCACGGCTTACCTGACCGATGCCGGATTCACCGGCCCGCACGAAAGTGTTTTGGGCCGTGAAATCGAGCCGGTTCTCAAACGCTTTCTCACCGGCATGCCGCAACGATTTGAAGTGGCGAAGAACCACGTGTTGCTTAACGGCGCAGTGATTGAAATTGATGAGGGAACGGGGAAAGCGATAAAAATCCAGCGCGTATCGGAAGGGGCGAACGGCTGACGCATCCACACAAACCTGCAACTCGCAGCGTTCCTGTTGACGATGTTGTTGGCAAAGAAATTTCACACGTGAGAAGAATAATCCGTTGGACTGAATACAGTGAATTAACAGCGCTGTTCTTTATCCAGTCAATGGCCGTGGCCATCTGGATGGTGCCGCTGAGCATGGTGTTCAACGCCCACGGCTTGCGTGCCATTGCGCCCTATGCCTTCGCCTGTTCCGCCCTCTCCACCTTCGTTTCGCCATTAATTTTCGGCGCGATGGCAGACCGGCACGCTTCACCGGTGAAAGTGCTGCGTGGGTTGGCTGTGGCGAGTGCTGCCGCCATGGCACTCTTTTCCTGGAGCGTTACGCAAGGCTGGCCGCCGGGAGTGGTGCTGGCTCTGGTCCAGATTTATGCGCTTTGCGCCGCTCCCACGGGAAGCATCATCACTGCCATCATTTTTTCGCGCCTGAAAAATTCCCAGCGCGAGTATGGACCGGTTCGGGCCGGTGCAACCGTGGGCTGGATAGCCGGTTGCTGGCTGGTGAGCGCGCTGAATGCCGATACCTCCACGATTGCAGGATTTACCAGCGCGGTGACGTGGCTGGCGCTGGCGGCATTTACATACCTGCTGCCCGATGTGCCTCCACCAAAACCCACGGCACACCCGACACTGCTGCAACGACTCGGTTGGGACTCATTCGTGCTGCTGAAAAATCCCGACCATCGCGTGGTCTTCATTACCGTGGCGTTGTTCAGCATTCCGCTCTCGGCATTTTATCCGTTCACACCGCTCCACCTGCAAGCACTTGGATTCAAGCATGTATCCGCCTGGATGACGCTGGGGCAGGCGATGGAGTTGGTCGCCATGTTCTCTTTGGCGGGACTATTTTTGCGCTGGCGGTTGAAATGGATATTTGCCGCCGGGCTCACATTCGGTGTGTTGCGCTTCGCGCTATGCGCGGTCAATGGCAAGATGTGGTTGCTGGCCGGCACCACCATGCATGGGCTGTGCTTCACCCTGTTTTTCATCACCGCCCAGATTTACATAGACGAACGGGTGGGGTCCCAGTGGCGGGCGCGGGCGCAGGCATTAATGACCTTGATGTGCAATGGCGTCGGCAACTTTAGCGGCTATCTCGTCACGGGCTTGTGGTTTGCCGCGTGCGCGCGTCCGGAAGGCACGCAATGGTCATTATTCTGGGGCGTTCTGGCGACAGCTGTGGCAGCGGTGCTGGTTTATTTTTTAATGGCATATCACGGAAAAGAGATAAAAACTCAACGTGTAGCGGAAAATTTAATTTAGCCACGGGTGAAACAGAGATTGAACACAGATAAAAAATCCAACTGGATTATTCCGTGTTTCATCTGTGTTCAATCTGTGGCCAAATGAATTGCAAGTTTGATGAGCAAACAACCCAAATCGCAATGGGACTTTGGTGAACTGTTCCCGACGGAACAAACCCGGAAGGTTTTGTCCGTCTCGGAACTGACGGCGCAGGTCAAGCGGTTGCTGGAAAAACAGGTTGGTCAAGTCTGGGTGACGGGCGAGGTCACAAATCTGCGCGCTCAATCTTCTGGTCACATTTATTTCACGCTCAAGGACGCCACGTCACAGTTGAGTTGCGTTTTGTTTAGCCGTGAAAATGTTCCGCATCGTGAGTTGCTTGCAGATGGCCAGAAGGTGTTGTTGCAAGGCGATGTGACGGTTTACGAGGCGCGCGGGCAATATCAGCTCATCGTGCGTGCTGTAGAATTACAGGGTGTCGGTGCGCTGCAAATCGCGTTCGAGAAACTCAAGCAGAAGCTCGCGGCGGAGGGATTGTTCGCGCCGGAACGAAAGCGTTCGCTGCCGAAATATCCACAACGCATCGGGTTGGTCACGTCGCCTACCGGCGCGGCGATCCGCGATGTGCTGAACGTGGTGCAACGGCGGAATCCGGGGCTGGAAATCATTCTAGCGCCGTGTCGCGTGCAAGGCGAAGGCGCAGCGGAGGAGATTGCCGAGGCGATACGGCTGTTGAATGAGTTTAATGTGGCTCAGGCCTCTGGCCTGAGAGAGAAAGGTTCACAGGCTGGAAGCCTGTGCCACGTTGATCTAATTCTACTCACTCGCGGTGGAGGGAGCCTCGAAGACCTCTGGGCATTCAACGAGGAAGTCGTGGCGCGGGCGATTTTTGAGTCGGCCATTCCGGTCATATCGGCGGTCGGGCACGAGATTGATTTCACCATCAGCGATTTCGTGGCAGACGTTCGCGCGGCCACGCCAAGTGCAGCGGCGGAAATCCTCACGGAAGGCGTGTTCGCCAGCCGGCAGTTTATAGCGGATTTGACACAGCGCATGGTTCGGGCGCATCCACGCCGGAAGCTGGACGAGTTTTTGCAACGGCTGGATGATTTACAAACGGGCTTATTGCGTTGTGCGAAGCAAGGTGCTCGCGAACAGCGCGTTGCCTGGCAGAATCTGGCGACGCGGTTGTCGCGTGTTCGTCCAAAGCAATTACTGAAACAGCGCCGTGAAATTTTAAAAACGCACCGACATCGTTTGCGCGAGTTGGGTCGCGTGCATTTGCGGAATTGGGGGAATCGTCTTGGCACAACCGAAGCGCGGTTGCAGTTGCTTGGGCCGGAGCAGGTTTTATCGCGCGGTTATTCGATTACGATGGATGCCGCGAGCGGAAAAGTTTTGCGCGATGCCGCCAAAGTGAAAGCCGGACAGAAACTGAAGACGCGATTAAAAGCCGGTGAAGTTTTGAGCCGGGTGGAATCCAAATCAGCCAGGCCTTCCGGTGGGAAGGCCTGACGTGAAAGTGCAAAATTTAATCGTGCGGGAATCAGCGCCAGTGTCCGTGGTCGTGATGCCAGCCATAGCGATCATGCCAGTCACGTCCACCAATCCACATGGCGTGCGGGTAGGGCGGGTAGCCCCAATGTCCCCCGATCCATACCCAAGAGACTCCACTCCATTGATATTCGCCGCCAATCCAGACGTAATCCGGTCCGGGTGCGACCACGACCGTTTCCACCGGAGGCGATGGTGGAGCCTGCTGGACAACCACGGTGCTAGCCTGAGCTGCGCTGCCCGCAGTGGACGGCGTGTTGATCATGTAATTGACGACTTTATCCGTCACGCCGGCATCACGTAGGTCGATGATATCCGCCGTGCTGAGATGATAGACCGTGTGTGAGTTGCTAATCTGGTTGATGATGACGTCCTCACTGATGCCCGCTTTTGCGAGTGCCTTGACATCCACCACGCTCAACGGTTGTCCCTGATCCACTTTGGTGTAAGTCTGCGGCGCCTGCTGGCGCAGCCGCGCTTGCTGTTCCTGATCCACGGAATTGCCGATCAACCCGCCGGCAATCGCGCCAGCCGCCGCGCCAATCAGCGCATCCTGCCCGTCGTAGTGACGGCCGCCAATGGCCGAGCCAGTGATTGCTCCCATCGCGCCACCAATCAATGCTCCCGAGCCCGTGTTGTTTTGCGTGCCGTCGGGATTCTGGCATCCTGTCAACCCGACCATCGAAGCCGCCATCGCCAAAGTCAAAATATGTAGTTTCATAATTAAAAATCCTTTCTATCAGACAACAAACGGTATTTCCACGTTCAAAAATCAACCTGCCATAGCTGTTTCTTAAGACGGTGGGCGTGGTAAAAGGTTTCAGCCCCCGGCAAAAATAAAACCGCCGGCCGGGGAAGTCCCAAACCGGCGCTGAAACAAGCTCAAGTCGCCATTAAAAACCAACTGCCTCGCGCGTGCCTTGTTTGGTGATTTCCTTTTCACCTTCCCAGACGGCCAACCCCTGCTTGTCAGTCAGCGAAAGCTGGAAGCTGTAGGTGGTTTGACGCGTGGAACCGGCGCGTACTGAAGTTTCGATAATCTTTCCAGAGAGACTGAAATCCGGCGTACGGGTGGTCTTCTGGTCGTTCGTGAATTCACTTTCCTGCTGGATTCCCTTGGCCAGCGGGTCTTCAGCTGTGCCACCAAGACCGAATGTGGTGGTGGTCCTGGCCTTGCCGCTTTGCAGGAGTGCAACGCGGATTTTCTTGGTGAGCATGTCGGTGTCAATCTGCTGACCGGTGTTGTTAATGATGCGGCTCATGGCAAGCACTGCGGGCGGATTGGACACCCCATCGAGCGCGCCGGAGGCAAGCAAATCCTTCACGGCAGCGTTGGCGGCCTGGATGTAATCCTGAACGTTAATCTGGTTGATGCTGACGACGTTTTCGCGTCCACCGGTTTCAACATAATGTGCCGTGGCACAGCCGGTCACGAGCACGGGAAAGGCGGCGGCAATAAGGGGTAAAATAATTTTGTTCTTCATGATTTTTGTGGTTGAAAGTTAATTGGCTTCGATAAATTTAACACGGAAATCCTTGCAGGATGGACTGGGTGCAATGCTGGAGATCATTTTGCTTTCCTTGCCTTCGATCTGGTCGGGAATGACCGCGGAGATGACGTTGTTGACTTGCATGCCGTTGGCGTCGAACCATTCAAAGCGGTAGTTAAAGCGTTGCAACGAGCGGGTGCGATTCAAAAGTTCAACCTGAATCCTCAACAGACCGCCGGGCGTCATGGCTTGATTGACGCCGACAATGGAAACTTTTCGGGCGAGGCTGGCATCGGTGATGGCGCGCAGGTCGGTGACCATCTGGCGCGGGCCTTCTTTCTGGGCGTTTTCGACGGAGTTGACAGTGGTGCACCCGGCCAAGCCGAGCAGGCCGGCAACAAAACCACATGCCGCTAGAAAAAAGAGAATGCGTATTTTCATTTTAATTTCACTTGTGTCACCAGCAACGGGGTGACGGGATTGATGGATTTAACGTAAATAATATTGATCGTGCCATCGCCGATTGTCACGGAAGTTTTTTGCAAGCCGTTTGAGGTGGCCAAATCAATTTTCCGGTCCGGCGGCGTTGGGATGCGGCAGACTTGAAATTCCTTTGGCAGCGTTGTCCACGTGCGGGTGTCGGCGATGTTGACGGCAGCTTGATAAACCGCCGTGCCGATTTGAGCGAACAGACCGGCAATGTCGCTTTGCTGACTGGCGGCTTCGTTGATGGCATAGGCGGCTATGGCCTTGGTGACGGTCGCGGCGATGGTTTTGGCAATGATGAT
>Ga0182027_10006032_pt1 | contig 18259 bp, 12 predicted proteins | sample 712E1DmetaG_FD_121300 | JGI IMG/M metagenome (GOLD analysis project Ga0182027, IMG submission 121300) | Permafrost microbial communities from Stordalen Mire, Sweden - 712E1D metaG (Illumina Assembly) | ecosystem: Environmental > Terrestrial > Soil > Wetlands > Permafrost | place: Sweden... | reverse complement strand
ATTCATGTATCGATACAGGCTTGTAAATATCAGCGCCCATATTTTTGACTTCAAAAGAAAGACTTAATTTTTCCAGAAAGTCAGTATTAGTAAATCCATTAAGATCCTTAACGACTCTGTTGTAATCAATAATTGTAAGCTGGCTGGCAGGGAAATGAACCGCCAGGAAGAAATTATATTCTTCGTTCCCGGTGTGCTTTTTATTCAGTTCCCTCCGCTCCTTGCCAACATGGGCCGCTGCTGCAGTGCGATGATGTCCATCCGCAACATATGTAAATTTAACTTCTTGCCTGAAACATTTTTCCATGGCTGCGATATCTTTGTCGTTCGACATCACCCATAAAGCATGTCCCACGCCATCATTCAATGTAAAGCTATATTCCGGTTTTTGGGCTATCGTGCGTTCTACAATTGAATCAATAGTTTTGTTATCAGGGTATGCAAAAAAGACCGGTTCGGCATTAAAATTTGTGACCCTTATATGGTTCTTACGGTCTTCTTCCTTGTCGGGACGAGTCAGTTCATGTTTTTTAATGACATTATTCATATAATCGTCAACACTGGCACAAGCCACCAATCCATATTGTGTTTTCCCCCATAAAGTCTGGGCATACACATAATAGCAGGGTTTTTCCTCACGTATAAAAATTTTGTCTTTGATTAATTTCAGCAAATTTTGCTTTCCGGTCTCGTAGACAATGGATGCATAATGATCGGTATCCGGGGGAAGGTCGATTTCTGGTTTTACAATATGTAAAAACGAATAATCGTTTCCATCGGCTTCCTGTCTTGCTTCATCGGAATTGAGTACATCGTAAGGTCTTGAAACAATACGACTTACCAATTCCTTGATAGGTCTGTAACCTCTGAAAGGCTTCACTATTGCCATAATAAGATGTTGTGTTAGTTTACAAATTATTATTTATAATAAATGTCAGTAAAATACTGGCCAAAATTTAACATCATAAAACAATGTCATTTAGTTAAAACTTTCCATAGGTTTTTACCCCTCCCTAAATCCCTCCCCAAATTGGGAGGGACTTGGCCTTCCCCCAATTGGGGGAAGGTTGGATGGGGGTAAATCTGTTAACTAAAAGACATGAAATATTGAAAGGCCTGCTATTTATTAACTTTAAAGGTTGCGTCACCATTCTTTAAAAAGCCTATAATTTGACGGGCAGCAGCCAAACCAGCGTTGATATTGGCTTCTTCCGTCTGAGCGCCCATTTTTTTAGGTGTCCAGAAGTAACGTCCGGGATATTTTGCGGCAATTTCTTCTTTACATTCAGGAGCTACATCAGTGATGTACCGAAAGTCAGGACGGCTTTCAAATATTTTTAAAAGAGAGGGCTCATCCACAATTTCAAGACGTGCTGTATTGACCAGTGTCGCATTTTTCGGCATCAGAGAAAGCAGGTCATAATTGATCGATTTCTTTGTTTCGCTGTTTGCCGGAAGGTTCACGGAGATATACTGGCATTTTTTATACAATTCTTTCACATCAGTTATACATTCGACGCCGTCTTTTTCGATATCCTCCTTTTTAACAAAAGGATCGTATGCAAATATTTGCATTCCTAAACCTTTACCAATTATAGCCAATAGCTTGCCAATATTTCCGTAAGCATGTATCCCGAGCTTTTTACCACGGAGTTCAGAACCTGAAGATCCGTTAAAGCCATTGCGGTTCAGGTAAATCATCATGCCTATTGCTAATTCGGCCACGGCATTTGAATTCTGACCGGGCGTATTCATAACTGTAATACCTTTTGCTGTAGCAGCATTCAAGTCGATATTATCATAACCTGCCCCTGCTCTGACCACAATTTTAAGATTTGACGAGGCATCAATAACGCTTTTATCAATAATATCACTGCGAACAATGATTGCATCCACATCTTTTACTGCTGTTTTGAGCTGATCGGGAGAAGTATATTTTTCAAGTTTAATCAACTCAAATCCAGCCTTATCGCAAATTTCCTGAATACCTTTTACAGCTTCAGCTGCAAAAGGTTTATCGGTTGCCAATAGTATTCTGTTCATTGTATTGGGTTTTTGGTTTGTGATGGTCCGTTATAGCTTTGCTTCAAAATCTTTCATGGCATTTACAAGAGTTTTTACGCTCTCTATGGGCAAGGCATTATACAACGATGCCCGGAAACCTCCAACAGAGCGATGTCCTTTTAATCCAACCATGCCCAAAGAGGAAACAAGTTTCTGGAATTCTTCTTCCTTCTCTTTGTATTCATCCGCCATTACAAATGTCACATTCATAATAGAGCGGTCTTCCACATCCGGAATGGTTGACTTAAACACTTTGTTTCGATCAATTTCGTCATAAAGGACCTTTGCCTTTTCCAAATTCATTTTATAAATCACGGGAAGTCCTCCAAGATTCTTTAACCATCGCAATGTAAGCAGGCAGCCATAAATTGATATACATGACGGAGTATTATACAGTGATTCATTTTCGATATGGATACGATAGTCTAACATACTGGGTATCGGACGGTCCACCTTGCCCAGAATCTCTTTGTCAACAATTACAAAAGCAACTCCGGCAGGACCCATATTTTTTTGTGCACCGCCATAAATCATAGCATATTTAGAGACATCCATCGGACGGCTTAGAATATCTGATGATGCATCGGCAATAAGAGGAACCGGAGAATTAAGATCTGTTTTTAATTCAGTCCCGTAAATTGTATTATTTGTAGTAATATGAAAATAATCTGCATCCACCGGGATGGTATATTTCTTCGGAACGTAGTTGTAATTTTTATCTTTTGAAGAAGCAACAACTTCAACATCACCAAATATTTTGGCTTCTTTTATTGCCTTGGATGACCATACACCAGAATCGAGATATGCGGCTTTTTTCTTTAACAGGTTATAAGGCACCATGCAAAATTGCAAGCTAGCTCCACCCTGCAGAAACAATATTGAATATTTTTCGGGAACCTGCAATATTTCACGGATTAATGCATTGGCTTCATTAATTATTGCCTCAAAATCTTTCGACCGGTGAGATATTTCGAGAATTGACAGTCCTGTATCGTTTAAATTCAAGATACCTTTAGCAGCCTGCTCAATAGCAACCGCCGGAAGGATTGATGGTCCTGCATTAAAATTGTGCTTTTTCATTTAGTTTAAGTTGTTAGAGGTTTACTATTGAAAATTAGCTTTAAAAATACAAAAATCTGCTTATTCTTCAGAGTTAGAAAATAAAAATAACCAATTTCGACGAATAAAATGATATTCAGACTGAGTTTCCTTATACAGATTATGAAACAACAGTCAGATAATGATCTTTAAGATAAGGGACCTTGTCGGTTAAATTAAATGTGTGGCAGTATTCAATGGAATCGTCCAGGTTGTTTTTCTTTAGGCGTTGGTGTTGTGCAACCTTTTTAACATATCCCATTAAATCATGTCGTGCAATATACCAAAGATCCATTGATGCGATAGTTGAATCGCAGGATGATTCAAAATTACCTGTCGATATTAATGCATCTGCCAGCGCCCCGGCAAAAAGAGTGTCTTCAAGATTGAATTTTTGTTTCCATCCCGCACACAAAATAAGCAAATCCCGTTTTTCAGCCAGGATATAATTAACCAATGCTGTGTGGTTTAAGTATGAACCAATGATGGCCCTATAACTTTTACCAGCCAGCATAATTGAATGGGTACCATTTGTAGTACTATAAACAACATCTTTATCCTTTACTTTCTCGGCAGTGAAATTGAAGGGTGAATTTCCAAAATCAGCAAAGTCCCTAACAATTCCATCACGTTCTGCAGCAACAAGGAATCCTTTGTCTTTGTATGCTTTTGCCTCTTCAAGGGTGGCAACGGGTATAATACTTTTTGCACCGTTCATAAAAGCCGTGCATATTGAAGATGTTGCCCTTAAAATATCGACCACAACCACAATAGTCTCCTCTCTAAAAAAAGACTCATATACAGCAGGAGTGAAACAGACTTCAACTTTATTTTTGGGCATACAATATCAACTTCTTAAGAAAGGTAATTTAACAATTCGGGCTTTTAGTAATTTATTGCGTATTTGTATAAAGATCTCGTTGTTTTCAAATGCCTCGTCAGTTTGAACATATGCCATGCCAATCCCCTTTTGTAAAAATGGTGACATGGTTCCCGATGTAACTATACCTATTTCTATGCCTTTGCTGTTTTGAAGATGATAATCATGTCGTGGGATACCTCTTTCAATCATTTCAAATCCGACAAGTTTTCTTGAAACACCCTGGGTTTTCTGTTTTTCAAGGAATCCTCTGTCAATAAAATTTTTACCTTCTTCAAATTTTACGATCCAGCCCAATCCGGCTTCAATGGGTGATGTGGAATCATCGATATCATTACCATAAAGTGAGTATCCCATTTCAAGTCGAAGGGTATCACGAGCTGCAAGACCCGCGGGCTGAAGTCCGTAATTTTTACCATTTTCTATTAGTGATTGCCATAATTTTGCAGCGTTTTGATTGGAGCAATAGATTTCGAATCCTCCAGCCCCGGTATAACCTGTTGCAGAGATAATAACATCATCTATATTATTGACCCGGGTAGTTACAAAAGTAAAACTTTTCAATTCTTTTAGTTTGACCGCCACCATGGGTTGTAATATTTCCAGTGATTTAGGTCCCTGCAAAGCAATGAGGGACATGTTATCTGAAATATTTTCAAGATCTGCTCCAAATGAGTTGTGTTTATTAATCCATTCCCAATCTTTCTCCAGGTTTGATGCATTCACTACCAGCATATATTTGTCATCAGCATGTTTATAAACAATGAGGTCATCAACAATACCGCCTTTGCCATTAGGCATGCAAGAATATTGTGCATTGCCATTATTTAGTTTCGAAACATCATTTGTTGTGACATACTGAAGCAAGGCCAGCGCTCCGTTTCCCCTGACCCAGAATTCGCCCATATGAGAAGCATCGAATAACCCGGCATTTTTTCTTACCGCATTGTGTTCGCTGATAACACCTGAATATTCAACCGGCATGCTGTAACCTGCGTATTCTACCATATGCGCACCTGCTGCTTCGTGCAAATGCGTAAGAGCTGTATTTTTCATTTCAGAATTATTTTGATGCAAATTTAAATATTATGAATCAAGTTAGGGTATATAGTTTATATCTTGTGAACAAATAAAACACCCGGTTTTTATGACCGGGTGTTTTATATAGGGTAAAGGTTTGAAATCCTACTTGCTCAGTACCTTAAATTCCACCCTGCGGTTTTGGGCTCGTCCTTTCGCTGTTTTATTTGGAGCAACGGGTTGAGAAGATGCATAACCTTTATAAGTTAATCTTCCGGGAGCAATTCCTTTCTTTTTAAGATAGTCGACAACCGCTTTGGCTCTATTGGTGGAGAGCTTCGTATTGGCCGCCACGCCACCCGTATTGTCAGTGTGTCCGGACACTTCAATGCGTAAGGTCTCATTGCTCAGAAGTAACTGGATTATATCATCAAGACCTATGGTTGATTCTTTTTTAAGAGTAGCCTTACCCGTCTCAAAATAAATATTTTTAAGCACTACCTTGGCCCCAACTTCCACTTTATCAAGCATGAAATTCTTGACTACTACATCACCATATGTTCGTTGTGAAAGGTCGACTACATCCAGATATAACATGTACCCTTTTGCGACGATCTCAACACCATATGATTTTGCAGATGGAATTCTCATGGAATAATTACCAGTCGAATCGGAAATAGCGATTGCTGAAATCTGACTTATTTCCCTGTCAACAAGTTCAATTTTTGCAATAACCGGTACTTTTGTTTCTGAATCGTTGATAAAGCCTCTCAATGTTAAAGATGTATCGATCTTTAATTTTTCGGAAGGTGTGAAAAAAATATCGGGGGCATTTAAGCCAGCCAATGGGTTAAGTATTTCGGCAATTTTTACGGGTTTTTCGGCACCTAAATTTACTATTTTATAAATATCCATGCCTCCCAGTCCGGTCTCACGATAAGAAGAGTAATAAGCAATTTTCCCATTGTTCAATTCCTGGTAGAATATATCATCGTTTGGTGTATTGACCGGGTAACCCAAATTGACAGGTTGGGACCATAATCCAAAATTATTCAGCGTGCTCTTGAAAATATCATAACCGCCCATAGAATTATGTCCTTTTGAACTAAAATATAAAGTGCTATCGTTTGCAGAAAGACTCACACCAAGCTCATCGTAAAATGTATTGATCATATTTCCAATGTTCTTTGGTTTATTCCATTTGCCATTCGATTTTTTTGTGCAATAAAAAATATCTGTCCCTCCATAACTATCCTTTTTGCGGTTCGAAACAAAATACAGGGTGGAACCATCTGAAGAGATGCACATAGAAACGTCATGATAATTGGAATTGATTTTTTTAAGTGGCTTTGGCCTTGACCAATTCTTATTATCCATAGTGCTGACAAATAAATCCCCATGATTTTCCCTGCCTTTAAATAAATACAATTTTTGCATATCGGGTGAAAGACCCACGGCTGCAATGTTTGTGGAATTCGTTTTCCCTGTTATTTTTTTATCCAACCGGATTGCCTTCGACCATTCGTCGTCATTCTGCGAGGAGTAGTATACATCTTCGAAGTATTTGTTATCAAAGATGCTCCTCTTACTTTTCTTATTGAATGATCTTCTGGAAGTAAAAAACATTTTGGATCCATCGGATGAGACTACCGGACCGTAATCGTCATAAATCGAATTGATTTCATTTCCGGGATTCAAAATAACAACTCTTTTGGGCTCCAGGACAAGCATTTTACCATTTTCACATTGTTCTATTGCCCTGTTTACATTTGATTGGTAGTAATCTTTTTGCCTTCTGCTCAAATTATCCAGAAAGATTTTATATTCGGCAATGGCTTTATCAAATTCAAGTAGCTGATGGTACGACTTTGCCAACATAAGATGAATATCAAAGCTGACTTTAGGCTTTAATTCAAAGGCTTTTTCAAAGAATTTAGCAGCTTCATTTTTGTTGTCGGATAATAAATAACACTTACCGATCATGTAATTAAGTTCGGCATTCTCTGAATTATAATTATAAGCTTTAAGATAATTTTCTTTGGCATCGCTGTATGTAGCGGAACCCAGCCTGAAATAATAGCTTCCATCTTTGGTTGCATACCAGGCATCTTTGAAACCATTTTCTTCCTTTTTAAACTCTTTACGTTTAATTTTTAGTGGTTTCGATTGAGCAAGGATGTCAATAAATGAAATCGACAGTATGGCAATGCTAAAACAAAAAAATATTTTCTTATACATATGCCTTATATATTATTTATGACATTCCGATAAATACTTTGTAGCTTCCACAGAACCCAGCTCACTTGCTTTTTGCCAATCAGCACAGGCATTATTCAATTTACCTAATAATTCATAAGCCAATCCACGATCAAGGAAAGCGAGATTATAGCCAGGATTTTTTTCCAACGATTTATTAAACCATTCAATGGCCGAATCATAGTTACCCATCTTTAAAAAGATATTTCCCATATTAGCAATTGCTTCGCACGATTCGGGATTTAATTCCAAAGCCTTGTTAATATCGCTTTTTGCATTCTCTACTTTCCCCATCAAAAATCGAACGCCTCCCCTGTTATTATAAGAAGCACAATCGGAACTATCTGAATTGATCGCAGCGGTAAAATCTTCCTCAGCACCCTGGAGATCGCCGATAATTATTTTTGTGTCGCCCATATTGTTATAAGCAATTATCAGCTTTGGATCGTAAGTAATGGCAAGCCTGTAATCATAAATCGCACCCTGATAATCACCAAGATCTTTTTTTGCGGTACCCCTGTCATGAAAAGCCTTAGCATAATCGGGTTTCTTTTCAATAGCCAGCGTAAAATCGGCAATGGCATCATTGAATTGTTTGTGTATCAGCTTCATTAAAGCCCGATAATAGAAGGCTTGGGGTTGGGCATAATTATTAATGATTGCTAAGTTGAAATCATCACTGGTCACACTGGATGTATCTTGAGATAGTTTCACAAAAGCCTGATAAAACATGGCCTCTCCACTTTTGGGTTCTACAAAAAGAGCATGTTGAAATTCTTTCAAAGCGTCCGACCTTCTTTCCTTTTTAAAATAAATTTTTCCTCTTTCAATATATGCTTTGGTGAATTCAGGTCTCATCCGAATAATGCTATCCAGAAAGAACAAGGCTCCATAATAATCTTGTTTACCCTCAGCTTCAACAGCCTTATTAAAAATCTTATCAGCCATACTCTTCTTATGATTATCCAAAGTACTATTCATGGTCTTTTGAGAATAGGCCTGGATAAACGTAAAAAAAAGGAAGATATAAATAAAAATTGGCCTGGTCATGGACATATTTTTTAGCAGTATACTATAAAAATACCGATTTAGTTATCTCAGTTCGATATTAATTCTTTAAAAATAAAAAAATAAATTAATTTAGAGGTGAATTTATATTCACATTCCAAAATACTACTCGATGAAAACTGACCTTACTTATCTTCGAAATATGTCTGGAGGTAATAAAGATCTGATACTGGAAATGATCGGTATTTTTAAATCTCAGGTAGGCGAATTTATCCAAAGTATGGATGAATACTATAAAAATAAGGAATATGAATTGTTGGGAAGATTAGCCCATAAAGCAAAATCTTCCATTTCGATTATGGGATTGCACGAGTTGGCTATCGATTTAAAAGATTTCGAAAATTTGGCAAAAGCCGGCGAAATGGTTGAAAAATATCCCTATTACATCAATAAATTCAAGTCAGAAACAAAGGAAGCTATAGAAGAGCTTGATGAAGTTGTTAAAAATCTTGATATTTACTTTTAAAATCAAGTCATATGTTAAAGACAGAAAAGATTAATAATGTAATCGTTGTAAAGTTCAATAATATTGACCGGTTCAATGCTCTTATTGTAGAACCTGTTAAGGAACAGCTTAAGGCTTTATTCAATAAACCGGATACACGACTGGTCCTAAATCTCGAAGGAATCCGTTTTATAGACAGTTCAGGCTTTGGCGTTTTTCTTTCCATTATGAAAACAGCCAACAACAATCATGGCCAGTTTAAAATCTGCAATTTAGGCAAGGAAGTTACCGAGCTATTCAAATTGTTGCAATTGCACAATGTATTCGAGCTTTACGATTCGCAGGAGAAATGCATTGAAAGTTTTAAATAGATACTTGTCCCATTTCTTTATTTAATCCAGTAGCAAGTAACTAGAATTCAGTAGTTAAAAAATATATTTACTCTTGGTTCGGCCTCCATACTTGGGATTTCTTACTTCTGACTTCGGTCTTCTTACTTCTAACCCTTATTTATTATCTTTCAGATTACTAAATACCAGTTCCTGATTCTTACAATCGACTAAAACCTCTCTATTTCCGGAGATAGTATCAGAGAGGATTTCTGTTGAAAGCCTGTTGAGTATCTCCTTCTGAATTACCCTCTTGATTGGTCGGGCACCATATTGGGGGTCAAATCCGACCTTACTAATGAAATCAATTGCATTTTCTGTCACGACCAGTTTTATATCGTTGTTCAACAATCGTTTCTGCACCTGACCGATCTGAAGTCTTACAATTTCTTTAATTTCAATATCGGTTAACGGTGTAAACATGATAATATCATCAATTCTGTTGAGGAATTCAGGACGAATTGTTTTTCTCATAAGTTCCATTACATCCTTTCGCAAGTCATCCAATAAAGCTTCCCGATTTTTGATATTTAAATCGTTAAGCTTTTCCTGTATTAGTTGAGATCCGATGTTTGAGGTCATGATAATAATCGTATTTTTAAAATTGACAACTCTTCCTTTATTGTCTGTGAGTCTGCCATCATCAAGAACCTGTAAAAGTATATTGAAGACATCGGGATGTGCTTTCTCAATTTCGTCGAGAAGGACGACAGAATAGGGTTTTCTGCGCACAGCTTCCGTAAGTTGTCCGCCCTCATCATAGCCTACATAGCCGGGAGGAGCACCTATAAGTCGGGATACCGAATGCCTTTCCTGATATTCCGACATATCGATACGGGTCATCAGGTTTTCGTTGTTAAATAGTACTTCTGCCAATGCTTTTGCCAATTCTGTTTTTCCTACGCCTGTAGTACCTATAAAGATAAAAGAACCTATCGGGCGTGAAGCATCCTGAAGTCCTGCCCTGCTTCGCCTTACAGCGTCTGCAACTGCACTGATTGCTTCATCCTGACCGATGACCCTTTTATGCAGCTCCGTCTCAAGATGCAGCAGTTTAGTTCGTTCGCCTTCAAGCATTTTGCTTACCGGGATACCTGTCCAGCGAGACACAATTTCTGCAATATCTTCGGCTGTAACTTCTTCTTTAATAAAAACATGTCCTTCCTGTTTCTCCTGCAGTTTGGCTTTCAACTTTTCAATATTACTTTCAGCTTCTTTAATCTTGCCATAGCGCAGTTCGGCAACTTTTCCATAATCGCCTGCCCGTTCTGCTTTTTCAGCTTCGAGTTTAAATTCTTCAATGGCAGATTTGTTTTTCTGAATATTGCCGATAATTTCTTTTTCGGCTTGCCATTTAGCACGCTGTTTGTTTCTTTCTTCAATCAGGTTTGCAATTTCCACACCAAGGTCATCCACTTTTTTCTTAGCTCCCTCTCGTTTCAAAGCTTCCCTTTCAATTTCCAATTGCTTAATATGTCTTTCGATCTCATCAAGTTCCTGGGGAAGTGAATCCATTTCAATCCTCATCTTTGAAGCCGCTTCGTCCATCAAATCAATCGCTTTATCGGGAAGAAACCTGTCGGTTATGTACCGGTCGGAAAGTTCAACAGCTGCTATAATAGCTTCGTCTTTAATACGCACTTTATGATGGTTCTCATACCGTTCTTTTAGTCCGCGTAAAATTGAAATTGCGCTCAGGATATCCGGTTCGTTGACCATCACAATCTGGAACCTGCGTTCAAGGGCTTTGTCGATTTCAAAATATTTCTGATACTCATTCAGCGTAGTTGCTCCAATGGCCCGAAGTTCTCCCCGTGCCAGAGCCGGTTTGAGAATATTGGCGGCATCCATGGATCCTTCCGATTTACCTGCACCGACCAGAGTATGTATTTCGTCAATAAAAAGTATGATCTCACCTTCTGATGATATTACTTCTTTAACTACAGCTTTTAAACGTTCCTCAAATTCACCTTTGTATTTTGCTCCTGCAATCAAAGCACCCATATCCAGCGAATACACCTGTTTGTTTTTCAAATTTTCAGGTACATCACCTGAAATAATGCGGTAAGCAAGTCCTTCAGCTATTGCAGTTTTACCTACTCCGGGCTCACCTATAAGTATAGGGTTGTTTTTTGTCCTGCGTGAAAGAATCTGAAGAATGCGTCTTATTTCGTCATCGCGTCCGATGATTGGATCGAGTTTACCGCTACGGGCGCTATCATTAAGATTAACTGCATACTTATTTAAAGCATTGTAGGTTTCTTCAGCAGAAGGACTGTCTGCAGAAGATCCCTTTCTAAGTTCATCAATTGCTTTTTTTACATCCGTTGCATTTATTCCATTGTCTTTTAAAAGTCGTGCAATGCTGTCGCCTGCCGAAAGAATACCCAGGAAAATATGTTCAATCGAAACATACTGATCGCCTTGCTTTTTAGCTGAACTCATTGCAAACTGTAAAGCCTTTGATGCATCCGAAGATAGATATTGCTCTCCACCGGACACTTTTGGGTACGATTCGACAACTTTGTCAAGAACTTTTTGAACTATGGGGATACTGGTTCCTGTCTTCCGAAGTAAAAAATCGATCACGTCATTGCCTTTATCAAGCAATGCCTTGAGGATATGCCCTGTTTCAACTGCCTGGTTTTCATTCTGTTGAGCAATTATAAACGCTTGCTGAACAACCTCCTGCGACTTAATTGTATAATTGTTTAAGTTCATTCCTCTATTTATTTAGTGATTTGGTGATATGGTGATTTGATGACTTAGTGATTAATTTAAACCTTGGAAACAAATTAACGGCCAATTTGAATAATTAAAAATATAAAGCCATAATGACTTTTTTTTAAAATTATTTGTGCCAATATGTCGCTTTGCTATAAATATGAAAGTTACTTCATGGTAATAATGAAATCCAGATTTTTAAGGATCGCAATGCTTAACAATTACTTACAAGACTATTTTCAATAAACACGTAACCATAATGAATCAATTGCGTAAAATTCGGTGCTATATAACTACTGAAACTACTAACTCTTTGCAATGAGTGAACTTATCTTAAAGGCTTTAATGGAATTGTTTGCCATTATTGCCAGGCCTAAAGAATTATCAGCGAATGGCAGTGACAGGAGAACTGTTGTTGTGTCATACCTTAAACGAATATTAAACCAGGAACTTGTTGATGGTTATCTTGAAATATTTGATAATTTTTTTGTTCGACATCAGAGCCTTGCGAATTCGAGAGGAGACAAAAGAATTGGCCCCGATTCGGTAAAAATACTCCGAATTTGTGATCAAATAAATAAAGAGCTCACACAAAAACAAAAACTCATTGTATTAATTCACCTGTTTGAATTTCTCCATTCAAACAATGCCGAAGTTACCCATCAGGAACTTGAATTTATTCAGACTGTATCCGATTCTTTCCATATTGAGAAGTCGGAGCATGATCTTATTCGTGATTACACTATTAACGAAATCGGACATGTGCCATCTTCAAACAAAGTACTTGCAATAACAAGTCAGCAGGAATTTAAAGATGGTGAAACTACCCATATATTTTCTAAGCAGTTTAAGGGAGAATTGTGGTTTTTGCAGGCATCTTCAACCAATATTTATTTTATTAAATATTTGGGGGACAAAGAATTATACCTCAACGGACAGTTGCTTACTCCTTATAAAGTATTTGTCTTTACTGCGGGTTCGTCGATACGCGACCATAATATAAAGCCTATATATTATAGCGATATTGTGACGCTTTTTCATGATGAACACCGTGAATCTAAAATAGTATTTGAGGTAACTGAGACCTCCTACCGGTTCAAAAATGGAACGATGGGACTCCTCCCCATGAGCTTTGTAAAAGAATCAGGCCGACTGGTCGGAATTATGGGTGCAAGCGGAGCTGGCAAATCAACTTTGCTTAATGTCCTGAATGGAACCGAAAGGCCAACAACCGGCAAAATTCGAATCAATGGCATCGATATTCACCTTGAAAAGGAAAAGATTGAAGGTTTGATTGGTTACGTATCGCAAGACGACCTTTTGATTGAGGAACTCACTGTATTTCAGAATCTTTATTACAATGCCCTGCTCTGTTTTAGTGATTATAAGATAGATAAAGTAATTGCAACCGTTGATCGGATGCTCCAAAACCTTGGTTTATATGAAATAAAAAATATCCAGGTTGGTACTCCGTTAAATAAAATGATAAGCGGAGGACAACGCAAAAGACTCAATATTGCCCTTGAGCTCATTCGAGAACCGGCAGTCTTGTTTCTTGACGAACCGACTTCAGGTTTGTCTTCCCGAGATTCAGAAAATATTATGGACCTCCTGAAAGAATTGTCCTTGAAAGGTAAGCTGGTATTCGTAGTAATACATCAACCCTCATCCGACATTTTTAAAATGTTTGATGAATTATTAATTCTCGATACCGGTGGTTATCTCATATATGACGGTGACCCTATTGATTCCATCATTTATTTCAAATCGAAAATTCACTACGCAAATTATAATGAAAGTGAATGTCATGAATGCGGTAATGTCAACCCGGAACAAATATTCAATATTGTAGAATCGAATATGCTCGACGAATATGGTAAGTTCACTCAAAAACGAAAAATATCACCAAAGGAGTGGAACAAGTATTATACCGATCATATTAAAACCCTCAGGAATTCGATAGAAATCCCATATGATGTCCCCAGAATCTCATTTAAGATCCCAAATAAAATTAAGCAGTTTCTGGTATTTGTAAAACGTGATATCCTTGCCAAGCTTGCCAATACTCAATATCTTGTAATTAATTTTTTCGAGGCGCCATTGTTGGCTTTCATTCTGGCATTTATAATTAAATATTATGATGAGAGTGAATCAAACGATATCGGCTATACCTTGTTAGGCAATAGTAACCTGCCAGTTTATATATTTATGGCGGTGATTGTAGCCATTTTTATGGGGCTTACCATCAGTGCTGAAGAAATCATCAAAGACCGCAAAATACTAAAACGTGAAGCGTTTCTAAATCTGAGCTGGTCGAGTTATCTTATATCCAAAGCAATGGTACTGGTGACAATTTCAGCGTTACAAGCCGCAATGTTTGTATTGGTGGGTAATTCTATAATGGAGATAAAAGGTATGTATCTGCATTACTGGATAATTCTCTTTAGTTGCTGGGTATCAGCCAATATGATGGGGTTATTGATATCTGATAGTTTCAAAACAGTAGTTACCATTTATATACTTATTCCATTTCTAGTTATACCCCAGATAATTTTAAGCGGAGTAATCGTTAAGTATGAGAAACTTAATCCTGTTATTTCTTCACCCGACAAATTACCTTTTTACGGAGAGATTATGACAGCTCGATGGGGATATGAAGCATTAGCAGTTTATCAATTTATGGAAAATGATTATATGCGATTATTTTATCCTCTTAACAAGGTAATGAGCATAGCCGAATTTAAGAAATATTACTGGGTCAAAAATTTAGAGAATAAGGTCGATTACATTCAAAAATATTATCAGAAACCAGGAGAGGAGAAGAAGATCGACAGTTACCTAAAGCTACTCCGAAATGAGATAACAAAAGAAATGTTGGTTAATAATCTTATCGTTTTTAATAACATTGATAAACTTTACAGGGAAAAACTGAACGATGAAATTATTTCGGAAGCAGGAGATTACATAAGAAAAGTCAACCGCTGCTATATAAATGTTTATAACCGGTTCAGTGATAGAAGAGACAAAATCATTCAGTCCTATCAACAATCACCTGAAGAGAAAGAAAAATTTATTCAGTTAAAAAGAAATTTTTACAATGACCGCCTGGCTGAATTTGTCGAAAACAGCAACGAGTCAGTCAGGATTGTCGAATATAAGGGGCACTTAATCCAAAAGATTGACCCAATTTATCTCGATCCTGAACCAAATCTTATCAGAGCGCATTTCTATGCTCCGCAAAAGAAGGTATTTGGTACGTTCTATAGCACATTCTGGGTAAATACGATAGTAATCTGGCTAATGTCCTTAATACTCTATATAATATTGTATTTCAGAGGTTTAAGAAAATTAATGGAGGTTTTCGATAATTTGAACCGTAGATATATAGCAAAAAAAGAGAACCTTTAGAAAGTTCTATTATAATCGAGAGCAAAAATTATAAAAATTATTCGCTTAAAATAAGCTTGTTTAACTATATTTTTATTCCATATCATCGAGGAAAAAAATTAACTTTCGCAAGGTTATTAATTGATTTACTGACATTTATGAATTATCCTTACTACTTTCCAATTGTAAAGAGACTATAAAAATTTGCATTTAATAACATAATTGCTATTTTTACACACATCACAGTAAAATCAATTGATACGACAATAAAATTTCACTATAGTTCATTTTCTCAATCCTCCCATTATGATAATTGAAGAAAGCAATCAATTATTTGAAAAGATCCAAAATGATAATAACTATGCATTTGAGCTTTTATATAAAAAATTATTTCCCAGATTAAAAGATTTTGCATTTAGGGTGGTAAAGGATGAAGATATAGCCAAAGATATTGTACAGGATTTATTTATTAAACTTTGGGAAAAGAAGAGGGAAATTAAACTGATAAATATTGAAGCTTTTATTTTTAAAGTATTAAGAAATCAATGTATTACTCATATTAAAAATCTGAAAATTATTGAAAATGCTAAAGTAAATTTAAGCGGTTTAAACCAGGCTGAAGAATTATATAGAATTGATTTTATAAAGAATGAACCTTATATATTGGTTGAAAAGGAGCTTCAAATGGAAGTCGAGAAAGTGATGAACAAACTGCCTGATCAATGTAAGAATGTTTTTCAGTTAAGTCGTATTGAAGGATTAAAAAACAGAGAAATTGCCGATCGTCTTAATATCAATATTAAAAATGTTGAGCGACATATAACAAGAGCCCTTACAACATTTAAAGATCACTTTGGAGATAAAATTCCTATTGCTGTTATCATCTTGATTATCCAATCATTATATTAGTATTTCTTATCAAAAGAATGCTAATTTGAAAAAAAAATCAATTTAAAATGTTTCCAATGATGGGTATTAATCCTGTTTAACAGTTAATATATCGAACGAAATACGATGGAAGACAAGATGGATCAAACTGATAATTTAATTGAAGCTTATCTTTTAGGTCAACTAAAAGATGGTGAGTATCAGGTATTAACAGATTTTATAAGACAAAATTCCGTTAATAAACAATATTTTCACAATTATACCAGAACCTGGTCACCAAAGGATAACCCTGAGGTGGAACATAGCTGGGAACAGTTTAAATCAAAACTTTCCAGAACCAGAACAATTAATAAATACTTCCCGAAAAAATCAAACGTGTCAGGAATATTTTTACGGATTGCCGCAATTTTGATCCTTGGGCTGTTTTTTGGAGGTCTGGCAAGCTTTATTGTAATAAAGAAATTAAATAATATTGAAAATACTTTTGTTTTCAATGCTCCCAAAGGCGAAAAATCAATCATTAATTTACCCGATTCAAGTAAAATCTGGCTAAATGGTGGTACGAACATTCGCCTGTCAAAAAATTTCGGTATCACCAACAGAACCATCATTTTGAATGGTGAGGCATATTTTGAAGTCGCAAAAAATAAAATTTTACCCTTTAATGTAATTGCCAACGATATAAATATACGTGTAACCGGAACAAAATTTAATGTAACTGCCTATGCAGAGGATAACCTTATAAAAACCACTATTAAAGAAGGTACAGTGCAGATCACACCTCAAGACCAAAAGTCATTTAAAAAATTCCAGCTTTCCTCAAATCAGGAGGCTGTATATAACAGAACCAGTTCAAAAATGGTATTAAAACCTGCAAATGTTGATATAGTGACTTCATGGAAAAACAATGTGCTTATTATTGAAAACGAGCGTTATTCTGAAGTTTTCAAAAAGTTAGAGAATTGGTATGGCGTTAAAATTACTATTGAAGGAAAATTGGACTATGAACCAAATTACACTTTAACGATAAAGACAGAGTCATTGCATGATATATTGGAAAACATTCGTTTCATAACACCTCTCAAATTTAAAATAGAAGGTGATCAGGTACATGTATATTTTAAAGTTAAAAAATCATGAAAAAAATCATATTGCTTTTACTATCAGATAACAACTGGAATTTACCCTGATAAAAAGTATATTACGATTCCCTCAATATGGTGAAAAAAAGAGTTTCGTAATCACGTTCTGGTAAGTATGAAATTATAATATTCTAATATTTAATGGTTTGGTTATAATTTTCTGGCAAGAGATAAAATTTGAATAGGTAACTAAAAAATGCTAATTTTATTATAAACTTTAAATAATTATTTACCCATTATTAACTAAATAACAGTATGATATGTACTTTTCTATTAACCCTGAAATATTATGAACTATGAAAAAAAATCTTAGTCTTATTGCAAATTTATGGAAAATGACTCTGAAGAGCACGATTCTCTTGCTTTTTCTATGCCTTTTCCAGCTTACAGCTTATTCCTCCCAAGGAAACACCTTGAGTATAACACTTGATAACACAAGTATTAAAGGTGTTTTAAAAGAAGTTGAAAAGCAAACCGAGTATACATTTCTGTATGATAACTCGAAAGTAAATGTTACACGCGATGTTTCCGTTAGTTTCAAAGATGAAAAAATTGAAACTGTACTGAACAAATTATTCGCGGGTACAAACATCATTTACAGAATTGAAGGAAAACAAATTATTCTTGGAAACAAAGTTGAAAATGCTAAATTCCAGGAATTCACTGTAACAGGGAAAGTGGTAGACCTCGAACACAACGAAGCTCTACCCGGTGTTACAATCATGATAAAAGGTACCAACAAAGGGACTACCACAGATATCAATGGAAAATTTTCCCTGGCTGTTCCCGACAAGAATGCAATTCTGGTTATTCAATTTGTTGGTTACTTACCTGAAGAAATAACTGTTGGTGAACAAACAGTTGTTAATGTTTCCCTGGCTGCTGATATTCAACAATT
>Ga0182027_10006031_pt1 | contig 18262 bp, 12 predicted proteins | sample 712E1DmetaG_FD_121300 | JGI IMG/M metagenome (GOLD analysis project Ga0182027, IMG submission 121300) | Permafrost microbial communities from Stordalen Mire, Sweden - 712E1D metaG (Illumina Assembly) | ecosystem: Environmental > Terrestrial > Soil > Wetlands > Permafrost | place: Sweden... | reverse complement strand
TTCATTCATGTAAGCTTCTTTGACGGCCAATTTCCCCTCGGAATCCATCACAGGGACATTGACCGTTGCGCGACCGGCATCAATACCGGACAAAGGCAGGCGCATCCCCATACGGATATAATCATAATAATCGCTCATACCTTCATTCAGAAAAATATCCGCCTTAGGCTTGATCACAACTACAAAATCCTTATCTTCCGCAAATTCCATGACCTGATGGATATCGCCCAAAGCAATATTACGGGCCTCCACCCATCCGTCGCTGATAGCGGTGAGCACATAATACCAAAGTCCGTCGGCAGAGCTATGCACAACAGCGACCGGCGTCCCCACATCCAAAGCGCTGTTTTGCAGTTGATCAAAATCAAAATCATCTTTTTGGCTGTACAACCCCTCCTTAGTCGGCAAAAAACGCTGGGAGGCATAATGCACCACCAAGCCATAGCGAGGGGCAACCCCTATGACCACCCCGCTTAAATCCATATTACGTTTGGCCGCTTCAATAAAATCCGGGTCGTTCCTGACACCGGCTGCTGTATAAAAACCTTTTTCTGTGATGTCCGACAAAGTTTTGTCAAAATCCGCCACTAATGATTCCGTCTTGAAATCCTGAATGATGGTAAAAATATCCTTGGTTAATTTATTCTCGTTAAGGAGACGTCCATTGAATTGGTCAATCGCCTCAGGGCTCATAATCACCGCATCCGGCGAGGGGTGATGACTGATCCAAAACCCGGCCGTTTTCATCACGCGAAGAGAATGCCCTACCAAAGAAGGCGCTTCATAATTAATCCGCTCCTGGGCTAAAACACGGGAAGAAAACAATAACAAAACAAAAAGAAGGACAAATTTAAACTTCATAGAGCGCAACATGAATTTATTTTATCACAAACCCCTCAACGCCCAAACAATGTTTACTTATAATTTATATTTGCGTGTCATTGCGAGCCCGAAGGGCGAAGCAATCTCTTAGGATGTGGAAGGCTGCAACTTTTGCTGCAGTTCGCTTAAGATGGGCAGATTCACGGCAGGTCTGATTTCGATGATTTCAGGTACAAAACCCTGGATGCGGCTTAATTGTGCCATGTCTTGCAAGGCTAAAGGCAAAGGCACGCCCCTGCCGTCACGCTTGATTTGCAAGGCCAAATTAGCTGAGTTCATGTCGATACCGCCGGGCGTTAATTGGGCTTTATCCTTTCTCCCGCCATCAATCACTCCTAGATTGGGACGCCCTTTAGGTTGTTCTGGTGGAGATTGCCTATCGCCCTGAATCAAACCTTCTTCTAATAGTGTCCTCCGTCGCTCTTCATTGAATCTTCTTGCTGCTTCAGCATCTTCCGCGGCTTGCTCGGGACTTGGTTCAAAATGTAGTGCTCTATACGACTCTTGTTCTCGCGAACGACGCTTAAACTCATCCCAACCTTTAAGCATTTGTTGTAAATAGCTAATCAATTGCTCTATAGAACGGCCTTTAATCTCACTTGGATTTTGTCTATATAAGTCGTCCAGGGTAGATCTTATAAAATTTATTATAGCATCTTCTAAATCCCATGCTGCTTGCGAATTTTTCGGAATTCCCAATTTTGCCCGCTCTTCTAGTTCATTCAATTTTTTTAGTTCTTCCGTTACATCATACTCATGCTGCAATGCTAATTCTTCGAATAGTTTTTTAATCTTGGTAAATAAAAGTTCTTTGATTTGGTCATCATCCATGACCTCCAATGGTCTGCCCCGTACGTGAAGAAATGATCCCACAGATATAACAGCAAAACCTATCGTCATCGCTCCAAGAAGCGGCTGTGGATCAGTTCTATGATTGATTATTTCAGCGTATAAAATGACCGCACTTAAAAGAGACGCAGCCCCAAAAGCCAACCCCGTAAGAATCATTGTCACACGCATGGGAATAGAAACTTTTTCCCGTAACGCCGCCATGGCATGATCTCTTGCAGGACCTTCCGGCAAAGCACCAACATATGCTTTGAGTGAACTAAAATTTCCCTCCGACAAGGCCGCGGTGCTGGCCAAAAGCAAAGATGCGGTATTTACTAAAACGCCCTCCAATGTTGTCCCATTTATCAACCCTTGATTTTTCAAAAACAAGGCATAAGAAATTGTGAAAATAAGGGGCATTATGGCTGAAGATCCAGGAACGTGTACAGACCTATTTAAAAATGGATCCAGATATTGCTTGAGTTTATCTAACGATTCCATTACCGCCTTACGGCCGGAACTTTCTTCAGGTAGAAATTTTAACTTGCCCCATATATCATCCATCGTTGTAAGAATGTCCTTCGCTGAAACAGCTCCAATCTCATCTTGAGCAATCATCGCCGGACGGACTCTTGTATATTGAACCGTTGTACCATGTGTTGAAGGTTTGTAAACTCTGAAATCATCAACAACTCCGTCAAACAAAGTAATAATATCCCCCCTCCTAGAAATAGTTATATGTCCTCTTGAAATACCGCTACTCTTAATCCTCAACGCCGTAAACTTATCCCTATTGTATTCTCGCCCTAACCTGACCTCTTCCTGATCTCTAAGAGCCTTGAACCCACCCTCCCCATCTGTAATAACATACCCAGCGAAGGAATTAACTTGACCCTTGGCAGGATCTCTTTCATCCATATCCTCAATCTTTGAAATTTTTAAAATAAGCCCATTAGGAAGATTCAACACAATTGGCTTTAAATAATCTATTTCTAATGGCTTTTCACTATGCTCCAGCACCTTCGTTTCTTCTACTTGCGTTTCTTCCACTTGCGCCGCAGTCATCGCCGCGTCTTTAGGCGTTTCCAACGAAATGGTGGCACGGTCAATATCCGCTTCAGCAAGAGCTGCTAGATCAATAGGCCCTGGAATAGGCTGTCCACTATGAATAACCGTAACATCACCATTTCTTCCTGCCATAGCTGGATCGCGATGAAACCCACCCGAAAAATATTTCCTTGGAATGGCTTCCTGGGTATATTTGTCCACATCTTCCTTGATGTAATTAAACACTCCCTTTTTAAAGGCCTTAAGGTATTGTTGATAGATTTGTTGCTGGGATTGCTTCGCACTATTCGCAATGACACCGGGATCAGTACTCATAATGCCGGTAACCCCTTGAACTTTGGCTTGGTCCGCATAAACCTTCCCTAATAAAGATTCCTTCAAATCTTTTTTATACCAGGTCGCCAATATCATCCCGCTGTACATTTGCCGCAGATTGGCAAAATTCTTGCCCTCGTTGACTTCCTTCTCTAATTCGGGGAGGATGATATCGCGAATGACTTGGGAGCCTATCGAATGCGTGGCGTCCCTGGTTGGCATCCCAACATCCGCATGTTTACTCATGGATAAATAATCCTCCTCCAACATCACCTTTAAATGGCTTTTGAGGATATAGGCGGTGTTGCCGCTTTCATAGACTATGGCTTGGTCCGGCACAATCCATACTTTGTTAAAAGTGTTCACCGGAATATTTGTTGTGTGATATTCACTCCAGGCCCGCTCATAAACTTTGTCCCAAAATTTCTTACCCAAACCATCTTCGGGATAAATCAAACTTGAAGTGATTTGTTTGAGCAGGTAATCTTCACTCAAAAGGTCGCGGCCCATTTCGGTCTTGCCGAAATCATCCTTGATAATACGGTCATTTTCATAGGGGCTCAGATTGACCCACTGGTCTTCATCAGGAATGGTCAAAGAAGCCAGAAAATATTTAACTAACTTTTTATATTCTTCTTCCTTTTGATCTCCTTCAAGAATTTTATCGCCTTTATGGATCAAAAAATCAAACTGCAGGGCATTGTCCGGATGAATGGTTATGCCTTGCAAATGCGCTGGCGTAAATTCGGGGCTTAAATGTACCATCACCCCGGGCACCGGCAGGCGCGGTATCATTCCCTGTTGGGCCTCTTGAGCATAGGCTGGTGGTTTTTTACAGGTACCAAGGAAAGCCACCAGAATAATGATAGAAATAAATTTCCGCATTTGTCTGTACATAGCTCTGTTAATATTTAGGGCATACGGGGTCATATCTCTCCCTTGTTTCCACCTTCTATGAGAAAGTATGCCATGTATTATAAAGAAAAACAAGAGCTGAAGGGCTATTTGGAGAAAGCGCTTTCCGACGGAGGATAAATAAATTGGATCGGGGTTTGCACATCCGGATGTAGGCTTTTATGGACCGGGCAACTGTGGGCCGCAGCTTCAAGCATCGCACGCTTATCTTGAGGAATGTCGCCGGGCATATGAAAAGTAACCGTCATACTGCCAATGCGCCGCACAGGGACAGCGGCCATTTCCTTTGTCACATCAACAGTCGTTCCTTTAAGGTCAATGCTGTGCCGGAGAGCCACAATGCCCATGACGGTGAGCATGCAAGAACCTAACGCCGCAGCCACCAAATCCGTCGGTGAGAAGTCCTCGCCACGCCCCATATTATCTTTGGGCGCATCCGTACGGATAATACGGCCTGAGGGGCCATGCGTCAACGCACAGCGTAATTGGCCTTCATAGACAATGCTTATTTTAACCATAGTTGTTTTCCCCCTCCCCTTACCCCTTCCCGCTCCCCTCATGCCGGGGACTATCGTTGGTCGTAAGGGAGGGGAATTATGTTACCCAACCGGCTGGGCAATAATACCTTTTTTGATATACTCAACCCTAACAAATTTTCTAAGCTGCGGTAATTGCAAAGTAAAAATTATCGCCGCTATAATACAAAGAAACCCGCCCCATAACAAGGTTTGTCCTGCACCAATGCTTTCAGCTAAACTCCCTGATAATAAACTCCCAAAAGGTGAAAGCCCCATAAAAGCCATGGTATAAAAACTCATCACCCGCCCGCGTTTATCTTCTTCGACAACGGTCTGCAAGATAATATTGCTGGAAGCCATTTGCACCATCATCCCGAACCCGGAAAACAAAAGCACCGGAAGCGCAACCGCTAAAAAAGACGTCTGTGAAAAAACAAGGACCCCGCAGCCAAAAAGTATGGCGGTGGCGGCAATGACCTTACTTAAACCTAAAACATTTTTGCGGCCGGCCAAATAGATGGCCCCTATCAAAGCGCCCAGACCGGAGGCGGCCATCAATAACCCCAACGTTTTTGAACCGCCATGAAAAATATCTCTGGCAAAAACCGGCATCAAGGCCTGGACCCCGCCGGAAACCAGGCTCATCACCGAAAGCAGCATTAAAATAGTACGGATAGGCATAAAATTAAAAGCATAAGAAAATCCTTCTTTTAACTGGAGAATGACTGATTCCTTTTGACGCCCCAAGGCCTCCCATATAGGCAATTTCATCATCGCTAAAGACAACAGCACGGCTATATAACTTAACGCATTGACTAAAAAACATGTGCCCTCCCCGAATAAGGCAATCAAAATGCCGCCGATGGACGGGCCTATAAGCCTTGCGGCATTGACCATAGAAGAATTCAAAGCAATGGCATTGCTCAAATCTTCCCTGTCGTTGAGCATATCCACCGTAAAAGACTGGCGTATCGGAATATCAAAAGCATTCACAGCGCCCAAAAAGAAACTTAAAAGAACAATGTGCCATACCGCAATAGTATGCGTCACAAAAAGCGTATAAAGAACAACGGCCTGCAGCATAGCCATAGACTGGGTGATAAACAAAAGACGGTGGCGATGATGGCGATCGGCAATCACCCCGGCAACAGGCGCTAACAAAAAGGTCGCTATCTGGCTGGAGAAACCGACTAAGCCCAATAAAAACGCGGAATGAGTCATGCGATAAACCAGCCAGCTGACCGCAATCTGCTGCATCCATGTGCCGATGAGCGATATACCTTGTCCGCTAAAAAAAAGACGGTAATTTTTATGACGCAAGGCGCGAAAAACTGATTTTACGTCCATAATTAAGACACAATATCATATTAGACAATTATGCCAAGCAAAATTTCAACTTATCCGTTCCATGACGCTCTGAAAAATCCTGATAGTGGGAGGGTCTTAAGCGGTGAGCCGGGTATTGGTTTGTTCTTCTATCGACCATAGTTATTCCCGACAAACGAGCCATCTGTCTGTTGGCGAACGTCTTGGCCAATAAAAATGCCGTCTTTGGAAGTTTTAGAGTTATCCTCGGCAAAAGGGGCATCTGTCTCTTTGTCTTCTTTTTTGGTAGTGCTGTCCCCTGCAAAATAACTATTGATGGGTATTTCCGTATTTTCTCCGTCAAAAGGCTTCTCGGTCTTTTTTTGAAGGTCTTCTCCAATAAAAGAATCATTAATCACACTTTTAGAATCATCCCCGACAAAAGAACTATTAATAGGCTTTATTTGTTGGGCATCATCAGCAACCGCTTGATGACAGAAGCTTAAACTGAATAATATCAAGAAAACCCAGTCATGCCTTTTCACGACTCCCCCTTTCTGCTTTACGGGCCAAACTTATAGTGCTTCTTGACCGCTTTCTTAACCTGCCACGTACAACTCAATCCTTGCGGGAATGTCACCAAATCACCCTTGCCAAACGAAACCGTTTCGTAAGGTGTCTTAACCGTGACCTCTCCTTCTAAAAAATAACACACCTCTTTTTCATCATAATCCCAGTCGAAAGTCGAAACTTCCTTGGTCCAGACATCCCAAGAAAAGACTTTTAAATCCTTAAGTTGTGCTAGTGTTGGTTTCTCAATGGAAATATTTAAATTAGCCATAATGTCCTCTCCTTCTGGACCCCGCCGCTTACCTGCCCCGCAGCTTTGTTGCGGGGGTCGCTAACGACCACCGCATTCTGCGGGGCAAGCAGGCGGGGATTTTAACCCTTCAGTTTGATCAAAAACCCAACAAGATCGCGGCCCAGAGACTCGATGCTGTCCTGCTGCTTGGGGTCTTTGAGTTTCCCATCCGGACCAAAGGCATTGTGAGCTTGAGGCACAGCCACTTGGGTTGGAAGGACAATAACTCCAATATTCGAAAGCAGAGACCGGACAGCAACCAACCCGCGTAAGCCTCCGAGCGCTCCCGGAGAAGCGCTCATCAGTGTTACTATTTTGCCCGCGAAGCAAGCCAAAGGTGGCTCACCCACAACAGGGCGCGAAGCCCAATCAATGGCATTTTTTAAAACTCCGCTGATGCTGCTATTGTATTCCGGCGCGGAAATCAAAAGCCCGTCATGCGCCAGCAAAATCGCCTTAAACTTTTTTCCATTCTCCGGGATGCCCTGCTCGGCTTCCAAGTCGCCGTCGTAAAGCGGCATGGGAATGTCCCGCAGGTCTAAAAAAGTCACTTGCGCGAGTGCATTTCGGGCTGCGTCCGCGGCGATTTTAATGAGCTTTTTATTAAAAGATTCCTTGCGGGTACTGCCGGCAAATGCCAGGATTTTTGGTGTGTACGCCATGTGAGACCTCCGTTCTTTTTAATCAACCAAACGTAAACGCATAGATTGATGTCCCTTCATTGGGAAATTCCAGACGTAGGGTGTGTGTTTCCACTGCCCCTTTAAGATCAATTATCTCATAAAGGCGCTGATTATCCAAAATAATATCTCCCCTCGGCTTCCCGTCCATTGATACTTTGATTTTATCGCCTGCATGGGCCGGACCTACAACTAAGAAAACCTTGTCCGCATGAAATTTAAACTCTAGGGCCGCCCCTGAACATGACTTGGCAGATTCGTCCTGCACGTCCCAAGAGCCCTGATAAACAAAATAATTAAGCGGAATTTCGGCAGGCAAGGTAAATGCCTGTTTGCCTATCTTCACTTTCTGCGGGGAGGCAAAACGCCCCATGCGGCGCTCCCCCAAATACGTTTCAGGGGTGCGGTCATATCCGGGCGTCTGATCTTTGACAAGGCTGAGGCCCCCTTGAACGGCATGCCCGTTTTCTTTTAAAAGGGCGCGTATCGCTTCTTCCATATGAGCATAACTGCCCTCGCCAAAATGCGTGTGGCGAATATGTCCCTTAGCATCTATCAAATACTCCGCGGGCCAATAATGATTCTGATAAGCTTCCCAAGTTTGATAATCATTGTCCTGGGCCACCGGATACGTAATAGAAAATTGTTTAAGGGCATTGCGGACATTGCGGGTTTCCCGTTCAAAAGCGAATTCCGGTGTATGAACACCCACAATCACGAGTCCTTCATTTTTATAACGCTCATACCACGCGATCAAATGCGGCAGGCTGCGCACACAATTAATACAACTATAGGTCCAGAAATCAACCAAAACGACCTTACCGCGCAAACTCTGTAGAGACAATGGTGTCGGTGTATTAAGCCACCCTGCAATACCGGTAAACTCCGAAGCCAGTCCCTCATCAGACAAAAGCATGCCATTGTCTTTGGGCATGCTCCAGACACGGCGCCTTGCCAAAGTATCCAATTCTTTTTGCAGGCGATCATTATTTTCGAACTGACCCAAAAAACGGCTGTAGCCGGGAAAAAGGTTGAGGACTTTGACTTGAATGGCTTTATCATAATTGGTATAAATCAAAATAGCCGTAACAATCATGATAAGACCGAACGCCTGTTGAATGACACCGGTATATTTGTTCACTTCGCGCATTTTCTTAAACCACGCGGCGCTTAATGAAGAAAAAATAAAAAGAGGGATCCCCAAACCGGAAACATAAGCCAGGGTTATAGCTACGACCTTGATGTTGACGGATTGTGTGGCAGACAAGGTTGCGATCGTCCCTAAAATAGGCCCGGCGCAGGGCGCCCACACCAACCCTAAAGAAAAACCGGTCACCAGTCCTGCCCCTAAGCCGCTGCCTTCTTTTTTAAAACGAGACTGCAGAGGCCCCAGTAAATTATTGATAAAAACTTCAAATTTGATTCCCAAGGATGGGATCAACAAAGACAACCCTAGCAGACCGATAATGATGGTAGCCGCCAGACGTAAATTGTTAGGATCAATGGGAAATATTTTAACGAGGTAAGAAATAAACAAAGTGAATATCGTAAAGCTCGTCATAACGCCCAGAGTTATGCCGAGCGATTTACTTTTTTCACCACCGGATGATGCGGAAAACACAATGGGCAAAAGCGGCCATATGCAAGGGGCCAAAATCGTAATAAAACCGGCTAAAAATGAAAAAACAAGCAGTGTTATCATTAATCACGTTCAACTCCCCCTAACCCCCTCTTTAAGATAAAGAGGGGGAAGGGGGAGTTCAATAAAAAGCCCTCTGTGACCTTTCGGCCACAGAGGGCATTTGAAATACAAGAAACAACTTCTTATTCTTATATTTTTACCACGTTTTGAGCTTGTTCACCCTTAGGGCCGTTGACGATTTCGAACTCAACATCTTGTCCTTCGCCTAACGATCTGTACCCTTCACCTTGAATCGCACTGTGATGAACGAATACATCTTTACCGTTTTCGGGAGTAATAAATCCAAAACCTTTTTGGTCGTTGAACCATTTTACTTTACCTTTAACCATAAACTTTGAAACCTCCTTTTGATCAAAACTTGAGTCCCTTAGCGTGACCATAAAAAAACCGCAAGGTCTGAACCTACACCATGCGGTCTAAGATCACAATCCTTGAAACGAACTCGAGCGATAGTATGCCCTACTTTATGGCATTTGTCAACTTAAATTACAGGTTTTCTTTTTTCGACCAACCATAGTCCCCGGTATGAGGGGAAGACGCTTCCAGGTATTCCCAGCGCTGATAAGCCTCCAAAAGCTCCTGGGCCAGGTCTTCCAAACGGGCGTTGACACGAGCAATTTCTTGAGGGTCTCTCTGATAAAAATTAATATCCGCCAGCAAAACAAAAATCTCTTCCTGCTCTAACTCCAACTTTTCAATCTTTGCTGGCAAAGCTTCGAGTTCACGCTCTTCTTTAAAAGACAGTTTTCTTAATATAAGCGGCTTAACGGGTTTTGGCTTTTCTTGTACAGACGTTAGCTTCAGCTTGATACTCGGCGTCTTAACTGGACGCTGATTTAGCCAATCATCATAGCCTCCGGCAAATTCGCTGATTTGGCCTTCCCCTTCCATAACCATGGTTGAGGTCACCACATTATTCAAAAAAGAACGGTCATGGCTGACTAAAAGCAATGTCCCGGAATACTCCATCAGTAATTCTTCTAAAAGTTCCTGGGTCTCGATATCCAGATCATTGGTCGGTTCATCCATCACCAAAAAATTAGATGGTTTGGTAAAAAGCCGGGCTAAAAACAAACGGTTGCGCTCCCCACCCGATAGCACTTTGACCGGCGTACGCGCGCGGTCCGGAGTAAACAAAAAATCCTGCAAATAACCGATAATATGCCGGGGCTTGCCGTTAATTGTCACCGTGTCCCCACCCGGGCAAACATTTTCTATGACAGTTTTTTCTTCATCAAGCTGCTGGCGTAATTGATCGTAATAGGAAACCTCCAAATTGGTGCCAAAACGCACCTTGCCTTTTTGAGGTTCCAGCTGGCCTAATAAAATACGTAATAAGGTGGTCTTGCCGCAACCATTGGGGCCAATGACGCCAATCTTGTCCCCCCGCATAATTTGAGTGGAGAAATCTTTAATCAGGCACATATCCCCATAACTAAAGCCAAGATGTGCGGCTTTGATGACCAAATGACCTGAGGCCTCGGTTTCCTGAATTCTCATACGCACCTGGCCAATGAGCTGACGCTGGGCCTTTTTTTCTTGACGCAAACGCTCCAGGGCCTTGACCCGCCCTTCATTGCGTACCCGACGAGCTTTGACCCCTTTACGGATCCAAATTTCTTCTTCGGCTAATTTTTTATCAAAATCCGCGCGCTGGTCGGCTTCGATTTCAAGGGCCTGGCTTTTACGCTCCAGGAAGGTCGGATAATCGCAAGCCCAGCTGAAAATCTTGCCGCGGTCCAGTTCCACGATACGGGTGGCCAAGTGCTGCATAAACATACGGTCATGCGTAACAAAAAATAATGTGCCGGGATAACTTTTCAGAAATTCTTCCAGCCAGTTGATGGAGTCAATATCCAGATGATTGGTAGGCTCATCTAAAAGTAAAACTTCCGGCTTTAAAACCAAAGCTTTCGCCAGAAGCACGCGGCGTTTTTGCCCACCGGATAACTGTTCAAAATCCGCCTCGCCATCAAGTTTCATCTGAGAAAGAACAAACTCAACATCCGCATTAATGTCCCATCCGCCGCTGTGGTCTAATGCGGACTGCAAAATATCCAGCTGACGCATTAATTCCGGCGTATGTTCGCTGTGCAGGCGATGGGCCACATGATGATAGTCACTCAGGAGTTTGGCGCGCGGCCCCAAACCAGAGAATACAATATCAAAAACCAGGCCTTTAAGGTCATTGGGGACTTCCTGAGGCAAATGGGTCACCTGAATGCCCTTTTGAAAAACAATCTGGCCCTCATCAATCGTGACTTGGCCGGCCATCACCTTCATAAGAGTGGTCTTCCCCACCCCGTTACGGCCAAGCAAAGCAATGCGCTCGCCGGGCTCCACCTGAAGGCTTAAGCGATCCAACAAAAGCGGGCCGCCAAAAGCCACGGATATTTCCTGTAAACTGATTAAAGCCATAGCCGGGTAGTTTACTACAGACGCTACAATTTAGCTATCAATTTGAGACGGGGAAGGCTGCTGCAATTTTTGCTGAAGTTCAGTGAGGATCGGTAAAATCGTGACCGGCTTGATTTCAATGATGATGGGAATGAACCCCTGGATCCCATTAAGCTGGGCCCAGTCCTGCTGTAGCAGCGGCAAAGGCACGCCATTACCATCACGCTTGATCTGCAAATTCAAATTAGCCGAATTTAAATCGATACCGCCTTTCATAGCCGCGTCAGTTCTTGGCAAAGTCATTTCAGAGATCATGTCTCCATATTTTTGAGCCATAGGCGATATGCGTATAGGAGCAGCAGTCGTCATCACTACACTATAACCATCAAAATCCCCAATCCTAGTATATGCTAAAAATTTAAGTTCATTACCTGGTAACAGCCACTTTCTTATCTCAACCGGCAGGTTTGGATTTGCATTAAATGCTTTAACACGATAAAGGACATCCTCATCGTCTTTTCTATTAAGAAGAAATATGCCGGTCGGATGCCCATTATCATCCCATCTAATCATGAACTGCATCCCCAAAGGATGCTTAGGACCAATAACTTTAACATGACCCTTCCCCTTCCCATTCACCAAAACAGTAAAATTATCTCTTAGAAAATTAACAATATTCTCTGATTCCTCTCCTTGCAAAATTCTTAGAATTTGCTTACCTTTAATTTCCCCATATTTTTTTATTAAAAGATCTCGATCGTCATCGTTGATCTCCTTGGCCTCATATTGATTTTTTAAAAATTTCTCCAAATATCCCCCCTTCAACAACCATTTAAAAATTACAGGCCCTTCCTCTTTAAATTTTTTTACAAAAGTGGTTTCTGTAACAATCCCTTGTCCCGTACTACAACCAGAAACAACAACAAATACATCCTTAGCCAATACGCCCTCGAATGCCCCTTTTATTTCTTCAGCATCAGATTGAGATACAGTTAATTCCCCCTTAGCCGCCTCTTTAGGTTCTGTAGAAGTTGGACGTCCTCTTAAATCATCATCAACTCCAAAATACGTTGTTGTCGCGTTGGAATGTCCCCCCAATACTAAAATACGAACATGCCCTCCACTTTTTCTAATATAGGCCGTCGCATTTTTCATGTCTTGTTTTGTCCCCCACTCAAAAAATAAAACCCTTTTCCCTTGCTTTAGAGCATCCTTAATAAAATTTGCATCATAAAAAGCGCCATTCCAATCAGCCTTTGGCCAAAGCACTAACATATAATCATGAAAATTAACTTCTGTTTTTTTCTCTCGCTGGGTCAATAACCGATCTAAAGTTTCTTTATCAAATCGAAAAGGAATATCAATGTTCAACAATTGACTACGCCGTAATAGCTTCCATATTTTTCTATCCTCATCACCCAACTTCTGATTCTTCTCTAAATTTTCATACGTTTGGAATAAAAAATTAAAAAATGTCGCATTTTTGTCTATAGAATTTTTATTTTTCTCTAAAGCTGATAATCGTAAGATTTTCTCTATAGCTTGTTGCCGTAGTCCGTTGACTTCAAATGATTCCCTAAGTTCCTGCGCCACTGCCCACTCATGCCCTAAAGATGCTAAAACGCATAATATAGAAGCACGTTCGGTTTGATAAGTAGAACTACTCTTGTTTAATTGATCTAAAACTTTTGTTAAAATAACTGCGGCATTAGAGTCTACCAAAACTTTCCTTACCGATGCGTCAAACAACAAATCACCGCCCTGTTTGGGGAAATCCGGATTACCATCAAGCACAAAATAGGATAAACATCTGCGGGCCTCTTGGGCTTCCGCTGTATTTCCCTTGGCAATCGCATTGAGATATAATTTCAAAACAATTTCAGGATACTGGTGGTCCAATCTGGAAGCGACAAAAATAACATTTTTACGTACACCTTCATCCCGGTGTTGAGACAATTCTTGCAATTTTTTAATAAGGATTTCTGCGATTTCAGACCCTTTAACAAAGTCGTTATGAGAATAAAAAGCTTCAATAACACCAGATAATAGTTCAGGATCCAAGTCAGCAGAATGGTAAAGCATAGAAAGAAAAATTCTCCGGACGTCATCATCATTTATATACCTGCTTAGGCCAAAAATTATTTCCTTACGAAGTTCTTCACCTTCCCCTAGATTTTTCCACTCCTTAATCAGCACTTTTTTAATATTGTCATTGCCAGGAAAAAGATTCAGCCCAAAAATCACCTTCACTCGTAAATCTATATCATCCCGCACTAAGGACCCTTCAAATTTTCTATACATCTCGATTAAAACATCAACCGCTTTGGGAGAAGGCGCATAACTTGATAATGATTTGATAATTTCTATTTTTACGCCTTTATCCGTTTCTTTGGCACAATGGTCATTTAAAACATCAATATTAGAAACAATGTCATTAAAATTACCCAAACTTTTTGCCGCAATTTGGCGATCTTGAAGATTACCGTTTAATAATGAAATAAGCACAGCATTAACCTCTCTGCGCACGTCTCTGTGCTGCACTTTAAATCTCCCCAGATCCAGTACGACAAGTTCTCTATCCGCATCTTGATTCTGGCTATCTTTTAGTAACGCTAGTAAACGATCTGCCGCCCTCCCATCTGTAACAAATCTGCCAAGAAGGTTAGCCACTTCCAATTTCAATGCAAAACCTGAAGTCTTATTATCCCAAGCAGATAAAAGCTTATCTATATCGATCATAGGGATAATTCTGTCATCTGAATCAGAGAAAATGGCATAGGCTTCAAAACACATCTCAGGATCCGGATCGTGCAACATCAGATCCAAAATAACATCCACAACCTTCTGAGAAGTTAAATACTTCTTTCCCAAAATCTGCACAGCTTCTTTCCGTATTTTAAAATCTTTTTTCTGATCTTTGGCAATATCCATCTGCTTCTGCGCTTCTTCATCGAATGGCAGCATTTGTGCCATAGGTCTAGCTAGATCCGCAATCAATGGGGATGATGCCTCCGCCGCTAAACCTATTGCCAAAACCAATTTCGATAATGCTCCGCTAAGCTGAGCCTTATCCGTCATTGCCAGGTCTCTATTGGCATCAAGCGCAACTGATGCCTGATCCACCTTATCGTTAGCAATCTCTGCGAAATCAATTTTAGCAGCCACTTCTTTTGGGATACCTGTCTTTGGGGTGCACACCACCACCGCCGCATCACTAAAACCTTTTGTGACATCTGTTGCAACACTCGCAAAATCCCTAATCCCTCCCGCGAAATACTTTCTAGGAATAAGCTGTTGGGAATATTTGTCCGTGTCTTCTTTGATATAGTTAAATACACCCTTCTTAAAAGCTTTCAGGTACTGCTGATAAATAGCTTCGTTGGCTTGCGGGTCTTTTTGATCAACACCTGTTACTTTGGTTTTATTGGCATACACACGGCCCAGCAAACTCTCTTTAAGCGCATGCTTATACCATGTAGCCAAAATCATGCCGCTGTAAATCTGGCGCAGCATGGCGAAGTTCTTGCCTTCGTTGACTTCTTTTTCTAGTTCAGGAAGGAGGATTGCTTTGACGATATTAGCCCCTATTGAGTGGGAGTCGTTACGGGCATCCAAAGGCAACGCAGCGCTATGTTTTTTTAAAGACAGATAATCTTCTTCCAGCATCACCTTTAAATGATTGCGCAGGATATATACCGTGTTGCCGCTTTCGTACACAGCCGCTTCATCCGGTATGATCCACACCTTGTTAAAGGTGTTGACCGGGACATCGGTGGTGCCATATTCCTTATACGCCCCCTCGTAAACCCTATCCCAGAATTTCTTGCCCAATCCCGATTCAGGATACATCAGGCTGGATGTGATTTGTTTCAACAAATAGTCTTGAGATAAAAGATCACGCCCCATTTCAGTCTTTCCAAAATCATCTTTGATGATGCGATTATGTTCATACGGGGATAGATTGACCCATTGGTCTTCATCAGGAATGGTCAACGACGCCAAAAAATATTTAACCAGTTTAGTATATTCTTCTTGTTTCCCATCAGTCTCTAATTGACTATCTCCCTTGTTAATCAAAAAATCAAACTGCAGGGCATTGTCAGGATGGATCGTGAGTCCTTGCAAATGGGCCGGGGTAAATTCAGGACTTAAATGAATCATGACTCCGGGTGCGGGCAGACGCGGCATGCCTATTTCACCGGCTTGGGCTGAGGGAATATATAAAGAAGTAGTGATAAAAGCAATAATCAACGTAAGGGCGATACTTTTACGCATAGACTTAATTATAAATTTAATGGTTTGATCAAAATTCACAATAAAATCCTCCCTCCTTATCCACCTCTATTAAGTATGGAATATAAATATCTGGAAAACAAGGGGTTAGGGCCAGTCTGAGGAAAACGGTTTCTTCGACGAGCAATGATTTTTTTAGCTAAACGCGGCGAGTAATTCTTTATTGGTAGGTGATTGTTGCAGCTTTTTGACCAACGCATCAGCCGCCTCAACAGGGCTTAACGTGGCCAAACCACGCCTAAGTTTGTTTATTTGCTGGAGCTCATCAGCTTCCAGCAACAATTCTTGCTTGCGGGTGGCACTTTTGGCAATATCAATGGCCGGAAAAATACGATGGTTGGCAATTTCCCGTGACAGCACAACTTCCATATTGCCTGTGCCTTTAAACTCTTCGAAAATAACTTCATCCATACGGCTGCCGGTTTCAATTAAGATTGTAGCTAAAATGGTAAGCGACCCTGCATGTTCAATTTTGCGAGCAGCGCCAAAAATGCGGCGCGGCACCTCAAGGGCGCGGGCATCCACTCCTCCGGAAATGGTACGACCGCTGGAGCGCGTTTGCGCATTGTGCACACGCGCCAGACGGGTTAATGAATCAATGACAATCATCACATTCGCCCCTGCCGCCACTTCCACAAAGGCCCGACGCATCAATTGATCCGCGATTTCAATATGGTGCTCATAACTTTGATCTGTCGAAGAATAGTGAACTTCACCGGGAATAGTTCTCTTAAATTCCGTCACCTCTTCAGGCCGTTCATCAATAAGCAGGCAATACAGTTTTATTTCAGGAGTACCGCGCGCCACGGCCTGACAAATATGCTTCAAGAACGTGGTTTTGCCTGATCCGGGAGGCGCCACAATCAGCCCACGCTGCCCCATACCTATGGGACAAATCATATCCATGGCCCGCATGGTTAATTCCTGGCTGCCGGCTTCCAGACGTATGCGCGGAGAAGGATCAATAGGAGTGCCGACGAGCTGCTGATACTGTGGTCGGTGAGAATTATTGGGACGCATAATTATAATGAATCTTTGTAACGCAACAGTTGCCCACGGGGAGGATCGCAGACCCAAATGTTATCTTGATCATCGCTCACAACACAATGCGATTTTATGTCTGCGTAGGCCTGACCTAACAACGAAAGCTCTCCTTTCGCTGATACCCCTAAAACTGAAAGTGTGGCATTTTTAGAAGAGGTCAAATACAAATGAGAAAGCTTACTATTATAACTTATCACATCTGCTCCTGGATCGGTCGCTAAATTACTTATTTCTTTATGCTTCTGCTTCAAATCAAATACAATAGCCTTGCCTTCGGCGCAACTGACAAACAGAAAACCTTTTTGCTCATCCAAAGCATCCCCGCGGGATTTTCCGCATCCATCAGGCCACCTGCCGACAATCGCATGCGATTCTAAATCAATGGCCGCGGCTTCATGGCCCAAATTTGTATACGCCTTTCCACGCAGATGATCGATCATCAGGGACTCCGGACCGTCGGGCACAGAAATAATCATGACCGGCGAAAGCGTTGAGTTCTTGGAAGAGAACTTGAAGACCTCCAGCTGTTTATTATGCGGTTCAGTGACCCAGATCTCATGATTAAGGCCAATGTAACGCACATAATCAGAATCGCCAGCTAAAGGCGCTGTAGCAACTATAGCTCCCCTCCCAACGTCAACCGCGGCAAGCTCATGCCTGCCGTGGTCTAAAACAAATATAAAGCCTTCCCCTTCATCCGCGGAAGTAATCCCCGTATCATGCCCCTTTTGATAGGCAGCGCTGGAGCTAAAACCGCCGATAGATGTCATAGCGTACGTTGCAGGATCGATTAAATATAACTTCCCCGTATGTCCCGCGGGGATCAAAACCTTATGCAGAGCAGCAGAAAATGTCATGTCATCAAAACCAATACCGCCTTCACCATCGGGGATAGCAACACTCGTAGATTGCAAAGAAGAACCCGAGGTTTCAGCAAATACAGGATTAATTATTCCCGCGAATATCAAAATTAGGGAAAGTATCATGGATTAATTCCCTTTCGTTTTTAAGATTCCGGCTTCCGCCGGAATGACATGGAATCAAATGTTATGTCACCCCAAAACTAATATGTCATCCCGGCGAAAGCCGAGATCTTTTTATAGAATTTCCCTATAAAGATCTTTCCACTCCGGGTTTCTCTCTTCAATGAGATCAATTTTCCATTGACGGCGCCACTCTTTAATTTGTTTTTCACGAATGATAGCACTTTCAATACTATTTGTTGATTCAAAATAAACTAACTTATGAACAAAATACCTTTTAGTAAACCCTTCAATTAAATTTTCCTTGTGTTCATATACTCGCTTAATCAAATTATTAGTGACCCCTGTATATAGAACGCCGTTTTTCTTACTAGCTAAAATGTAGACATAATAGTTGTTCATAAGATTCCGGCTTCCGCCGGAATGACAATATTCTTTAGAACGACAATATTCTTTGGAACGACAAT
>Ga0182027_10006030_pt1 | contig 18263 bp, 20 predicted proteins | sample 712E1DmetaG_FD_121300 | JGI IMG/M metagenome (GOLD analysis project Ga0182027, IMG submission 121300) | Permafrost microbial communities from Stordalen Mire, Sweden - 712E1D metaG (Illumina Assembly) | ecosystem: Environmental > Terrestrial > Soil > Wetlands > Permafrost | place: Sweden... | reverse complement strand
TGATTGATTATTTGATATTCTACAATACGGAAAGAGTGCATGATGCCCATGGCAACCAAAAAAGCCCAATGGACTATCTAATTTCGGAAGGAGGAATGTCTAAAATGTCCGCAACGCGTACACCAATTGGACACCAATTAAAATTGTGCTATAATTCCTGCACTATGGGAGGCGGAACAGGAAGTATAGAAAGAGAACCAAGAAAAAATTGGTCAGAAGCAATTTCTTCACTAAAAACAGAATTAAATGTACCAATGGAATGGGGAGAAATAACACCATTACACCCTGCATTTAAATCTGCAGAAAAAGCAGCAAAGCGTTGGAGAAGAAGTCAAAAAGTGAAAACTATTATAGAGTTTGCAAAAAAACCTTTATCTTCTGATAAGATAAATAGTCTCAGGAGATTCCCACCCATAAGTTAGGAAATCATCAAGAACAGCCAGCACCATTTTTTTCAAGTTTGTCCTCAAAAATTATTAATTAAATTATTTGATTTTGACGTAGCACTTGATTATTTTTTGCATATCTGCGTTAAATAGATTGTAACGAAAAATTTTATAGACTATGAAAATAGTTAAAAGTGGTTTTATTTATTTAGCAATTATTGCTGTTGCAATACTTTTTGTTTCTCTTCCGCTTATTGCTTTTGCAGGAAACCCGCCGGACGCTTCGCATTCCAGTTTAACATCAACTGAGGTGCCCGCCGATGGAACAACCACTTCAAGTGTAACCGTAACTTTAAAAGATAGTGGTAATACGCCTTTAACGGGTGATTCGGTAACTATTTCAGCGCCCGGCGATGCAACGGCAGTAATTAGTCCCGGCTCGGCAGTTCTTGATGGGAGCGGTCAAGCGACTTTTACGGTAACTTCAACGACACCTGGAACTGATAGTATAAATGTAACTGACACAACTACAAGCACCACTTTAACAGCGCTTGGAACAATAACTTTTGATCCTGTACCAACAGCAACGTTAACTCCAACGCCAACCGAAACGCCAACTCCGACACCCGGCAGCGACAACGGCAGTAACGGCAACAGTGGATCTTCTTCAACCACCTGCGGAAATCAATCTCCAACCGACGCACCAAGTCTTTACCAGATTAACAGAATTAAAGACAGTGCGGTTTTATATTTCCTTCAACCCTCCTCAGGATTTGACGGATACGCAATTTCATACGGACTTACATCAGATTCAAACGACTATAGCGTTAGCTTTAAAGAAGGAGTTCTAACCGGCGCTGTAACCTATACAATTAATGATCTTACCCCAAATCTTACCTATTATTTTAAAGTCAGAGCTACCAACGGATGCGCTGCGGGCCCATGGTCTACTGTTTTAAGCGCTAACAATTCGGGGACCAGCATCTTACCTGTTACAGGTCCCGGTAGCTCTATATTAATGCTTGGAGGCTTAGGACTTGCAACTCTTCTGGCCGGAGTCTATCTCTTCTTTATTTTATAAACCTACTGTTTATACTGCCTTTCGCAAATTTTATCTATATACCCTTTATTCCTTCAATAGGACTATACTGTACTTGCCGTGATTATGGACAATACAAGGTCTTCAAGCTTAATTCTTTTAACATACAAAGGTAAAATACTTCTGATGCATAAGCAAAAAAGCGTAATTGACGAAGAAAACCATCCATGGTGTTTTATAGGTGGAATTAAAGGAAATAAAGAATCTTTTGAAAATGCTTTAAGCAGAACCGTAGAAAAGGAAACAGGAATAAAAATAGAAAACGTTGAGTTTGTATCTGAATTCTGTTATCACGCCAAACTTACCGATGATAATGTAAATAAAATACAAAGGGCAGAAAACCAGCTGCTTGATTTTTTTACACTTAAAGAAGTAAAAAAGCTTTTTCTTTCGGGCGAAACGGCTAAGTTTATATTCAACCACGCTAGGCTTATCGTCCTATAGTTTATTGACTTTCTTCGAAAATTATGTTATAATATTGTAAGCAGATTAAAGTAATGAATCTGCTTAACTTGAGGTTTTTGAATACACAAAGTTAAAGATATCTTATTTTATACATCGACAAACACATATCTTTCTCCTCTACTCATAATTTAACTTCTTAATTAGGCAGTTCCATTACTTTAAATTTGTTTAACAATGAGAAAAACATTTACCAAACATACAAGATTTCCAAAAAAGCGGTTTTCAAAACCGAGCTTTGAGCTTGCAAAAGCCATAAGAGACATTCAGATTGTCAACAAAACCCAATTTGAACAAACAAAACAGGAAGATTATATTCCCAAAAATGGATTTTCCGATTTCCCTCTTTCAACAATACTGCAGGAAAACATTTCTTACAAAGGATACACTGAAGTAACGCCAATTCAAGACCAGGCAATTTTACATATTCTTGAAGGGCGTGATGTAATTGGGATTGCAAACACAGGAACAGGAAAAACCGCTGCTTTTTTAATTCCGCTAATTGAAAAGGTCTTTAATAGCAAAAATGAAAAAGTATTAATTATTACACCTACCAGGGAGTTAGCGCTTCAAATTAATGAAGAACTTCACAGTTTTTCAAAAGGACTTGGAATAAAAACCTCTCTCTGTATTGGCGGAATGAGCATTCAAAGACAAAGAAATGAACTAAAACAGGATGTTAATTTTGTTATCGGCACTCCGGGAAGAATAAAAGATCTAATCCAAAGCAGATTTTTAAATTTATCGAGATTTAATAATGTAGTTTTAGATGAAGCAGACAGAATGGTAGATATAGGATTTATTAGTGAAATTAGATATTTTATATCTCTTTTGCCGCAAAACAGGCAATCGCTTTTCTTCTCCGCAACAATTTCGGGAAAAGTAAAAGAGATTTTAAGCGCTTTTGTAAAAGATCCAATTACGGTTTCTGTTAAAAAACAGGAAGTTATTGAAAACATTGACCAGAATATTATAAAAGTAATTCATAAAAACCAAAAAATAAATAAACTAAGTGAATTATTAAAACAGGATGGATTTAATAAAATTCTAATTTTTGGCAGGACAAAATGGGGAGTTCAAAAATTAACTAACGAGCTAATCCAAAGGGGATTTAAAGCAGGCGCAATCCACGGAAACAAAAACCAAAACCAACGCCAACGGGTTTTGGATAAATTTAAAAGAAACGAAATTAAAATTTTACTTGCAACTGATGTTGCATCAAGAGGACTGGATATTGAGGATGTAAGCCACGTAATAAATTATGATCTACCTGCAACTTATGACGACTATATTCATAGAATCGGAAGAACCGGCAGGGCAAATAAAAAAGGCGTAGCACTAACATTTATGGAATAAGTGCCTTCTGTCTCCGGTGTCATTATATAAATATAAAACTACCGAGTACTCCAACCATTTTCCTTTAATGTAAATATTGCGTAAAAGCGCGCGGGAATTAAAAATATTGTATGCACAAAACCATACGTTAGAAAAAGAAAAAAACCCAAATCTCTAGTTCGGTATGCACCAAAAATAGACCTAGACGCGGTAATCATAAATAACGATATTATCCACATTAAAGCTATTTTTAAGTTAATAAATATACCTATATAAATTATTCCAACCATTGCAACAATAGATATATATGGAAGCACGAGTTGCATCAGCATGTCATAAATCATATAAAAATGTTTTGTTGGCACATTCTTTAAGGTCCATAATAACTCTCTGTAAAAACTTTTATTCCATCTAATCTGCTGTTTTACATAAGCTTTAATAGAACTCGGTACTTGAGTATAAACAATAGCATTCTTTTCAAATCTTACAATATGACCATCCTGTAAGACCAGATTTGTTAAATGCCTATCGTCTCCATAGGTTGAAATATGTCCAAGAAATATCTGAGCAACATACCGATCTTTAATCTTTTTAATGATTGATCTTCTGTAGGCAGAAAATGGCCCCGAACAGCACATTACAGCATTAAAATTACTTTGAGCCGCTCTTTCTTGATTAAATGCTAGCCAATATCTATAAAAAATCAGTTTTGTAAGAAAATTATCATTTTTATTGAGTACTTTTACGTCTCCCGTAACGGCTCCGACGCTCGGATTCTTGAATTGCTTTATTATAGTGTTAATGCCATTTACAGGATCGATGACGGTATCTGAATCAATTGTTACAATGATATCTCCGCCAGCTTTATCAAATCCTAATTTCTGTGCCATTCTTTTTCCTTTGTTTTTTTCAGAAATAAAAACATCAAAATTAGGCATCTTTTTGTATTTATTTAAAACTGGTAGAAGGTCTTTTATGTTTTTTGATCCATCATCTACCACTATTGTATTTAATCTACCTGAAATTTTCTGATTAACAATAGACTTAAGACAGCTTTCAAGTAGTTTGGGATCTTCATTGTAGCAGGGGACTATTACAGTAACCGATAATTCACTCTCTAAACCTTCGTTTTGAAGCTTAAAAATGTTTTGCTTTTTACTATTTAATTGCGCAAAAAAAATTTGCATAATCGTGTAAAGCAAAAAAAGGATTCCGTAGAAAAAAATGAAACTATATATTATATTAATGTGCCTATATTATATCCTATATTATTAATTTTGTCAATTTGATTTATTGTTGGAATTTTACTTTAAAGCTTATAAATGACGCCTCTGCGAGGATTAAGCGAACAGAGAAAATAAGACCTACACAAGCCGTTAGTAAATTATCCAATTGTTCTCTCGCCTAATTTTTTTCTAAGCGCAGACTCTATTACACGTTTTCCTACCACAATGTCTTGCTTTGTTTGTTCGGAAACATTTATTTTTTGTATCTGCTTAAAAGTAAACCAACCAAATAATTTCTGTTTAAGATTTTCAAACTCTCCTAAGGTTTCAACTTTTGCATAGCAGATATAATTATTTTTGTTTTTATCTGAATGGAAATAACTGTAAATAGGCTTTACGGCTCTGGGCTTAAGTTTTAAACGTAAACTTGAATATATTGTTCTCCTAAAGGTTTCTTCCTCGGTCTCCTCACCTAGTTTTTCCCCAATAAACAAAGACCATTTTGATTCCGTATCTTTATCGTTTTGTTGTTGCAAGAGAATTTGCTGGGTTTTAGAGTGGTATAGAAATCCGCTTGCATAAAAATCATTATGCATTATGTATAGTATATCATATAACGGATAATCTTGCATCCTTTTCCTTTGGATTTCTTTAAATTATATTGAGTTGAATTCCTTAAAAGATTAGATTAAAATCCAAGTACGATTATTATGAAAAAGAAAACCGTAAAAAAAAATGCAACCATTAATTATTCTTTAGGCAATGTAAAAAGCAAAGATTATCTATATAATTTAATTCCCCAAAGCATTACTTCTTATCAAAGCGAAATGTCCAAAATAATTAGCAGATCATTTCTTCTAAAAATTGGGGCGGCAATTTTAATCTCACTGGGTCTAATCAGCATTCAGTATTTTCTCTTTCCGCCTTTTCAGACCCCATATTTATTTTCCGTATTCGCTATTACTTTAAGCGCGTTATATGGTGGGCTTAGCGGAGGACTACTTTCAACAGTTATTACCGCTTTACTAATTAATTTTCTTTTTTTTGCACCCGAATATTCATTTAAATTTAATCACATAATTTTTTTGCAAAACGTTATTTATTTTGGACAGGGAATACTGGTTAGCTTTTTAATAGCCAAAGAAAAACAAGAAAGAAAGGAAATTCACGCTCAGGCGGAACAATTTTACGTTACGCTTTCAAGCATAGGAGACGGGGTTATTGTAGTTGACGACAGCGAACAAATTGCTTTTATAAATAAAGCCGCGGAAGACCTAACAGGTTGGAAAAACATGGAAGCAGTTAATCAAAAGATAGAAAATGTTTTTAATATTATTAACGAGAGAACCATGAAGAAAGTTTTATGCCCCACCCGCACTGCGCTTAAAAAAAACAGGGCGGTTGATTTAGCAAATCACACTCTATTAGTAAAGAAAAATGGAAGCACAATAAATATTGACGATAGCGCTGCTCCAATCAGAAATCCGCAGGGAATTGTACTTGGAGCGGTCTTGATATTTAGAGACATAACTCAAAAAAAATATCTGGAACAAAAAAAGGATGATTTTGTTTCCATTGCAAGTCATGAACTTAAAACTCCGGTTACCAGTATAAAACTTTTTGTTGAATTATTGCAAAAAAAACTTAATGCAAACAAACAGAGTGAATATATAAAAATTGTGGATAATGTTGACGGACAACTTAACAAATTAACCGAACTTGTTAATGACCTCTTAGATTTATCCAGAATCCAGTCGGGCAAATTATCTTACAGAAAACAACTAACAGATATCGATAAATTATTAAAAGAAACCATAAATGAATTACAGCAAGTTTATACAAATAATCCAATAATTCTTACTGGAAAAATACGAGATAAAGTGTTTCTAGACAGAGAAAGAATAAAGCAGGTTTTAGTAAATTTAATTTCCAACGCTGTAAAATATTCTAACGAGAAAGATAAAATCTTACTTAATGCAGAAAGGTATTATGGACAAGCTATGGTAAAAGTAAGCGACTTTGGTTTAGGTATTCCGAAAGATCAACAGTCAAAAGTGTTTGAACGCTTTCACCAGGTGGATAACAAAAGGAGTAAAACATACCCGGGGCTGGGTCTGGGACTATATATATCATCCCAAATAATTAAGGGGCATCATGGAAAAATATGGGTAGAAAGTGAACCGGGAAAAGGCTCAACTTTTCAATTTTCTATTCCGATAAATCAAAAAAAATTAAGTTAATGAGGCTCTTATGAAAAAGAAAATACTTATAATTGATGATGATCCGGCAATTCTGGAAGCGCTTAAGTTATGTTTGGAAGATTTAAAATATGAGGTAAAAACCCTAGAAAAAGTGGTAAATTTTGACAATTTTTTAAATGGACTTTCTCCGGATCTTATAATCTTGGACTATTTGTTGTCCGGAGTTGACGGAAAGCAAATAGCCCAATATTTAAAAAGCAATAAAGAAACACGGAGAATACCGATAATTATGTTTTCCGCTCATCCGTTTGCAAAAAAAGAATTAAAAGGAACAGGAATAGAAGATTTTATAACCAAACCGTTTGAACTGGAAGACCTTTTAGGTAAAATAAAAAAATTAATCTAAATTCTCTTTGAAACAGCTTTCTGATATAATTCATAGGTGAAAATGGTAAAAAAGAGAAAGAAAAAAACTGCTTCAAAAAAAACAAAAAAAAACTCTAGCTCTATCTATATAAAATTTCTCGCAGTCGGAATTTTAATTCTAGGATTAATTTTTATTATTACGGCTACAAAATACCACTCTGTTAAAACTCCTCCTGAGACTGAAAAAACGGAGGTAAAAAAATTACCTGCCGAAATTAAAAAACAGTTAGAAAGCAAAATTCCCCTGGCAACTTTTAAAATTCCTATTTTAATGTACCACTATGTGGAATACGTCACAGATAAAAAAGATACAATCCGCCAGTCACTTAATATAAATCCATATATTTTTGAACAACAAATAAAAACATTAAAAGATGCAGGCTACACATTTTTAACAGCTAAAGAACTTGGAGATATTTTAGACGGAAAAAAACAAATGCCTCAAAAACCGGTACTTATTACTTTTGATGACGGCCATTGGGATTTATATACTTATGTCTTACCTTTGTTAAGAAAGTATGATGTAAAAGCGACCGCGTATATTATTTCCGGATTTCTTAATGGTTCCGATTTTTTAAGCAATCAGATGCTTCTAGACCTTTCCTCTAGTGGATATTTTGATATTGGAGCCCACACCGTAAATCACGCTTGGCTAAAAGATAGACCACTCGAATTTGTAGAAAAAGAGGTAAACCAAAGTAAATTAGAAATTGAAAATTTAATACATAAACCGGTAGTTTCGTTTGCTTATCCCTACGGTGCCTTCGATAGACAAGCCGAACAGGTTGTCAAAAATGACGGATTTACAACTGCGGTAATTACGGTTCCCGGAATTGATGATTCGGTAACAAACAGGTTTTTTCTTTTTCGCATAAGACCGGGAGGCAGAACAGATGGTGATCTTCTTAATTATTTGGAGCAAACAACATTCCGCCCGTGGTGATTTTAAATTCTGATGTTTGTTTTTTTAACTTTAATACTTTTTTTCTGGGAGAGTTTTTCCTTCGCGCGTTTTTCATCCTGAACCTGTTTTTCTTCTTTTAATTTAAGACGTTTTTCTTCCTGCTTGTCTTTTTCATCTTGGCAGGATTTATTTGAGCAACGGTAAATTGTTGTTGTTTGCGGAAAATGTGAGCCCTCAATCTTTTCGGTAACTTTTTTTACCAGAATCAAATCAGATCCACACTGATAACATTTCTGCGAAGAGCTTTTTTTCACTTGTGGAATTATATCACATTTTAAACTACTTTTGAAGAGAGATTGACTTTTTAAGTCTGGGCAGAAACCCTATTTGAATAAAATCCAAATTAATCCTCAGTTTATTTTCAGCTTTTTCGTGGTAAGATACCATTGTGAGAATATTAATCGTCGAGGACGAACATAAAATTGCCAATTCTATTAAAAAGGGGCTTGAGCAGGAAAACTACGCTGTTGACGTTGCATATAATGGCGCTGACGGCTTAGATCTTGCCTTAACAGAAGATTACGACATTATTATCTTGGATCGTCTACTTCCGGAAATGGACGGAATGGAAATTTGCAAAAGACTACGGGAAGAAAATATCCATATACCTATACTTATGCTTACTGCAAAAGGACAAATAAAAGATAGAATAGAGGGTTTGGACTCAGGCGCCGATGACTATATGATTAAACCATTCGCTTTTGAGGAACTGCTCGCAAGAGTTAGGGCCTTAGGCCGCCGGCCCAAAGATTCCTTAGGTTCTGTTTTAGCAGTTTCCGACCTTACTCTTGATACCCTAAGTTTTGAAGTTAAAAGACAGGGGAAAAATATTAAATTATCTGCAAAAGAATTTAGATTACTAGAATATTTAATGAGGCATAAGGGTAAAATACTAAGTAAGGACCAAATCATCGGACACGTTTGGGACTATGAAGCTAATATATTGCCAAACACCGTTGAGGTTTATATCGGTTATTTAAGAAACAAAATAGATAAACCATTTAAAGGTAGTTCGATTGTACACACAGCAAGAGGATTTGGGTATAAATTAGCAGAAAAATAAAATGTTTAAATCAGCAAGGTTTAAATTAACGGCATGGTATTTATTAATAATTATGCTTATCAGCATTTTATTCAGTATTGCCATTTATAGCGAAATAAATAGTGAGCTTGGTAGAGTAGAGCATTTTCAAGAACTTCGAAAACAAAGAGATTTGCAATTTGTGCCCGCTCCGCCACCAAATCCTGAACTTGACAGAAATGTTGTTGCAGAAGCCAGAGACAGAATTACTTTAATTTTAATATTGGTAAATTTTGGAATACTCGTTATTTCAGGCGGAGCTGCGTATTTTTTAGCCGGCAGAACATTAAAACCGATTAAAGAAATGGTTGACGAGCAAAATAGGTTTATTACCGATTCATCTCATGAATTACGGACTCCGTTAACTTCCTTACGATCGGAAATTGAGGTAAGCTTACGAGACAAAAATTTATCCGTTAAAGACGCTATAAAATTGCTGGAAAGTAATTTAGAAGATGTTATAAGTTTACAAAGTTTATCCGATAATTTAATGGAGCTTGCGCAGTACCAAAAACAGAACGACAATTTATTAAGCGAAAAAATATCAACTAAAGAAATTATTAATACTGCCTACAAAAAAATTTTGCCTCTTGCGGCTAAAAAAAACATTGCGATCAAAAACGATACAAAAGATTATTTTATTGAAGGCGATAAACAGAATTTAATTCAGGTTTTTACAATCCTCCTAGATAATGCTGTAAAATACAGCAACAAAGATAAACACATAACTTTAACTTCTACAAAAAATGATCACAAGATTTTAATAAGTGTAAAAGATCAGGGGATAGGAATTAAAGAGGAAGACCTCCCACATATTTTTGACCGATTCTATAGAGCCGATAAATCAAGATCTAAAGAAAAAACAACCGGATACGGCCTTGGTCTGTCAATTGCAAAAAGAATCATTGATACGCATAATGGAATAATCAGAGTCAAAAGTAAACCAGGAAAAGAATCTGAATTTATCGTAGAAATACCTGAGAAAAACCAGTCCAAGATAATTTAATACCCTAAGCTTTTTCTCAGCCGCTATTTTGATAATATAAAATTAGATGTAATTATGAACACGATAAAGAATTTATTTAAGAAACATCGAAAGATCGCAATCGTAGTAGTGGTTTTAATTATTGGCGGAATTGCTGCCTTAGTAACATTTGGAGGAAAAACCCAACAACCACAATATCAAACCGCTACCGTGCAAAAGGGGAGCATAATTAGTTCGCTTTCGGAAAGTGGAAATATTTCAACCACCAGTCAGGCAACAATTAATTCTCCTACCGATGGCTACATTCAGGAAATTTACGTTAAAGACGGAGATAAGGTAAATATCGGAGATAAACTTTTTAAGGTCAAATCAACAGCAACTCCGCAAGAACAACAGCAAGCATACGCAAGTTATCTTTCAGCGCAAAATTCTCTAAACTCGGCTAAGTCGCAGATGAATTCTTTGCAGGCTGCCCTGTTTAAGGCAAACCAGGCGTTTATTAACGACAAAGGAATTTCCAATCCGACTTCAACTGACATGAGCGACCCTGTTTATATTGAAGAAAATGCAACCTGGCTTCAAGCAGAGGCAAATTATACAAACCAGCAAGGAGTTATTAATCAAGCTCAGGTTTCCTTGAATAGTGCGTCTCTTGCTTATCAGGCAACTCAGGATTCGGTTGTTACGGCCCCTATTTCGGGAACAGTTGCTAATATTTCGGTTACTGTCGGCAGCAATATCTCGGCATCTTCGAACAACACCACGACCAGTTCCTCCAACAGCTCAAGTTCCTCATCCGGAAATTCAGCCGTATTAAAAATTGGTGATTTTTCAAATCCGATTGTTATCGTTTCTGCAAGTGAAGTTGACATTCCGCAAATTAAAGCAGAGCAAAAAACCACAATCACACTTGATGCTTTTACGAGTAAAACATTTGTCGGAACTGTTCAAAACGTTGACACTGTCGGAACAAACAGTTCAGGAGTAGTTACATACAATGTATATCTAACTTTTGTTTCTCCACCGCCTGATATTAAACCCGGGATGACGGCAACCGCAGTTATTGAAACTGCACGAAAAGACAACGTCTTAACTGTCCCAACCACAGCCGTCCAAACAAATAATAGTCAATCTTACGTAAGGGTCTTAAAAAACGGACAGATTTCTCAGATTCCAGTAACTACCGGAATTTCTTCCGACACGGATACAGAAATTACCTCGGGTCTTTCAGAAGGAGATACTGTTGTTACAAGCATTTTAACAACTCAGTCCACAGGCAGCAGCTCAAGCACATCGCCATTTAGCGGTCTCACCGGAGGTAGGGGTTTCGGAGGAGGAGGAGGAGCTGTAATAAGAGGTGGCGGAGCCGCGGCCGGGCGATAAAAATATGCCTACACCCATTATTCAAGTATCCCACTTAAAAAAAATTTATCAAACAGGAACCCTGGAAACGGTTGCAGTGGATAATATTTCTTTTAATATAAAACAGGGAGAATTTGTGGCAATAATGGGTCCTTCGGGAAGCGGAAAATCAACCTTAATGCATATTTTGGGAGCTTTGGATAAACCCACCTCGGGAAGTTACGTACTTGACGATAAAAATGTTGAAAAATTAACCGATGATCAACTTGCCGATATCCGTAACAGAAAAATTGGGTTTATTTTTCAAGCATTTAACCTTTTACCTAGGACTTCGGCATTAAAAAATGTAATGCTTCCAATGCGCTATGCCGGAATTCCGATGGAAGAAAGAATAAAAACCGCTACAAAATATTTAGAAATGGTGGGACTTGGCGACAGAATGGATCACACATCAAACCAGCTCTCGGGAGGACAACAACAGAGAGTTGCAATAGCAAGGGCATTAACTATGAATCCCGCTTTACTTTTAGCCGATGAGCCAACAGGAAATATTGCAACAACTCAGGCAGCAGAGGTTATGAAAATTTTTCAAACCATTAATAACCAGGGACACACTATAGTAATGATTACCCATGAACCGGATATCGCAAGCTATGCCAAAAGGATTATAAATATTAGGGACGGAAAAATTATTTCCGACAAAACAAACGGTCATCAAATTAAAATAAAAACTAAATAAAATGAAAGAATTTCTTGAAATATTCGTAGAAAGCCTCGGAACACTAACCTTAAACCGAATGCGTACGGGACTTGCAACCTTGGGAATTGTTATCGGAATTGGCAGTGTTATTGCGCTTATTTCGCTTGGGCAGGCAAGTCAACAGGTTATTCAAAATCAAATACAAGCTTTGGGAGCAAACCTATTAACGGTTCAGCCCGGGTCTCAAAGCAGTGGTGCAGTCAGGGGTGCGGCAGGCGGAGCAACAACTTTAACGAATGAAGACGCAACGGCAATTCAGACCGATCCTACAATTACCACCATTAGCGACGTTTCTCCCGAAGTTGAAAAAAGAGTTCAGGCTACGGCCGGGAGAAATAATTCCAATATTCAAGTCACCGGAGCAACTTCCGCATACGCAAGCGTTCATAAAATAACAATATCCTCAGGAACTTTTATTACCGACCTAAATAATAATGGTATGCAAAAAGTAATTGTTTTGGGACCAACGGTCGTATCTAATTTATTTCCTGACGGCTCAGATCCGGTAGGACAATCAGTCAGAATAAACAATATTTCTTTTAGGATCATCGGAGTTACGGTTTCAAAAGGAGGAACCGGATTTGCAAATCAGGATAATATAGCCTATATACCATTACAAACCGCACAAAAGCAGGTATTCGGACAAACTTATCTTAGCTCAATAGCCCTTGAGGCAAAAAGTGCCGACCAAATGGTAACGGCCGAAAACCAAGTCGGGTACCTTTTACTTGCAAGACATAAACTTTCTGATCCGACTCAAGCCGATTTTACAATTTTTTCCCAATCGGATATTCTTAGCACTGCAACCGCAGCAACAGGTACTTTTACCACTCTTTTGTCAGGAATTGCCGCAATTTCCTTATTGGTCGGAGGAATAGGAATTATGAACATTATGCTTGTTACCGTAACCGAAAGAACAAGAGAAATTGGCCTTAGAAAAGCTTTGGGAGCAAAGAAAAAAACTATAATTAGCCAATTTTTAACAGAATCTATTATTTTAACTTTTGCCGGAGGGTTAATAGGGATTATCGTCGGAATAATTTTTTCCTACGCTTATTCCTATTTCACGAGTTCATTATTTGTAATTTCTTATACGGCTGTACTTTTAGCATTTGTTGTTTCGGCAGGAATCGGAGTATTGTTTGGCTGGTATCCGGCATCACGAGCGGCTAATTTGGAACCGATAGAAGCTTTAAGATATGAATAAAATTACTTTATTAAGAGGGGGTGAATAAATTTGAAAAATTCATTGTTAATAACAATTATACTTTTAATCGTTGTCGGAGGAGCTGCCTTTTATGGTGGCATGAAATACCAGCAATCGCAGACTAGAGCAGGTTTTGGACAATTTGCTCAAGGCAATGCCGGAGCCGGATTTCAACGCAACGGTAGCGGCACAAGAGGTGGCAATTTCGGCGGAGCAACATCCGGAGACATTGTCAGCATGGATGCAAACAGTATTACCGTAAAACTGCAAGACGGAAGCAGCAAAATTGTAAATCTTTCCGATTCTACAACTTACAGCAAAACCGATTCAGCATCAAAAGCAGATTTAAAAACGGGAATAAAAGTTGCAGCTTTCGGAACTACTAATTCGGATGGGTCTATAACTGCTCAAAATGTCCAATTAAACCCAACATCCAGAATAGGACAAAGACCAAGCGGAATTCCACCGAACCCATCCCAATAAACCGGGAAATTTAACAAATAAGAGGCATTCTTAAAAAGAATGCCTCTTTTGGTATAATAGTAGACATTAAAGAAAGGAGAGAAGTATGCCAAAAATAAAGAAAACCGAAAAAAAGTTCAAGGAAGAAACTTTTAAAGTTGAAGGAACTAAGCTTTTGGAAAAAGTCAAAGAGCTAATTAAGGCCGGCAACGTTAGAAGCATTGTTATAAAAGACAAAAACGGCAAAGAAATTGTGCAGGTTCCATTGACTCTTGGTGTAATCGGAGCGGCAATTGCACCCGCGCTTGCAGCAATCGGAGCAATAGCAGCACTCGTTACGGAATGCACAGTTACGGTTGTTAGGGAAGAACATGAGTAGATCAAAAGAAAAGTTACCAGTAGAAACACATATTCTACTTAGTGCGATTGCCAATACTGAGGCAAAATCGCGCAATGATGGCGCAGGACCCGATGATAATCTTGTGGAAAACCTAGCTTCGCTCTTAGGATTAGCTATTCATCATTCAAAAAAAGCGCCAGATTCTTCAGAAATCATTCTACCTCAACTAAATCTTAAACCGGGCGAAAAAGCTATCAAATGGGAACTTCACTAATTTCCCCTTATTTTTTCGCATATAGCCCAATTAATTCCCCTTTTTTAATAATGTGATTCTGCATTGCGTCTTCAACATTCTGCTTTTTTGCGCCTTGCGATAATGAAAGTAAATCATCAAGTGCATATAGTTTAAAAAAATAATGGTGTGTTCCCGACGGCGGACAAGGACCCGTATAGCCACTGTTTCCGGCGTCGTTTGATCCTTGCACTGCACCTTTTGGGACAGAATTTTCTTCAATCAAAACTATCTTAGGATCCATGTTAAACAAAACCCAATGAGTAAAAGTTCCGCTTGGAGCATCCGGGTCATCAACGATTAAAACTAAGCTTTTTGCATTTTCGGGCACGCTTGAAAAAATTAAATTCGGATTTATATTGTCTCCTTGACAAGTATATTTAGCCGGAATTTGAGCGTTACTTACGAATGCATTGCTTTTAATTTCCATTCCTACCTCCTTTCTTTCTATATTTATTTCTGCAACTAATTGTTTTCCTTTATTAAACTTATTATTTACAATTAAAACGATTGCTAGATTTATAACAAGAACCAGTAAGAAAATTAGAATTATTTTCTTCACAAACAAATCTTAAAACCGCTAATTTAACTTGTCAAGGTACGAGGCTAATGATAGAATTAAAAGACGCCCGGGTGGCGAAATTGGTAGACGCGCAGCGTTCAGGACGCTGTGGCCGCAAGGTCTTGGGAGTTCGAGTCTCCCCTCGGGCACAATTTTGCTATAATAGTGTCGAGCGGACGTGGTGAAACTGGTATACACGCAGCCTTGAGGTGGCTGTGCCCTAAAAAGCGCGGAGGTTCGAATCCTCTCGTCCGCACCAGTAGAGGACATTTTTCCGTAGCTAACGTTTAGATTAGTATATCAATCTAAATTAATAAAACTTAAGTACTAACTAAAATAAAATCTTCTAAAATCTCGAGGCTAATTTTATTTACCACTGCAAGAGTCAAACTCAAGACTCCTTAAACATACGGTTTAGCATACACTCGTGAATTTTACCATAGGAGTTGACTTTCTTAAAACTTTTTGCTAAACTTAATTTAGACTAATTATTAGACCAATCACTAGACTAATAATAGACTGATCTTATGAATAAAATAGCTTCGAAACCATTCGCACACACTTTTTTATCACAGTTCGTTCTTATACAAAAACTGCTGCCTTTTTCTGATGACGAAATTAAAAATATAGATACTGAGTTGGCAGAGTATGAACAAGTATTTTTAAATCCAGATATAGAGAAGAACTTAATTAGCAGAAACGAGCTTTTGGCTTCCTTTGCCATATCTAAGGCTGAAAACTCAACCTTAACTTTGCAGGAGGCTCAAAATGTTTATAACTTACTACTGACAAACGAAGAATATACCTTTATTTCGGACAAACTTAAGAGAAAAGAGAAATTAACGCAAAAAGATTATGACAAACTGGAGTTTTATAATATCGCCAAAACTTTCCGTAGTCTTAATGAGGCACCGTTTAGTATCGACACTATAATGGCTGACGACATACTCAGACTCCACCAAAGTTTAAGTCTTGGATTGGATGTATTTGAAAAGTATTTACTTGACTTTACAGTCTATAAATCCGGTAAATTTCGCGATAATGATGCTATCAGAGTTGGTAGTTATATACCGGCCCCTTTTGAAGATATAGATAAGGGAGTTGAAGAACTTCTTTCGTATCTTAAAACAAACAAAACTATTACAGGAGTAGCTATTTTTCATACTGGTCTCTATGCTCTTCATCCATTTAACAATGGAAATAAGAGAGTTTGCCGAATGCTAGAGCACATTTTCCTTAGAGATCTTGGCTTAAATCAGAAAAATCTTTACAGTACCTCGTATTACTACCACAAGCAAAAAACAAGGTATTATAAATATCTACTGTATTCTCTTGAGCGAAGAAATCTGAATCATTTCGTCTCCTTTGTTCAGGAAGCATTAGTATTATCTATGATTGGAGTTTTAAAATTAAGTCTTTCAGCGAAGCGAAATGAATTTTTAAGTAATCAAACGGATGATGAGCAAGTACGTCTTGCTTTAAAACCGTTAATCAAAAGACGGGAATTACAATTTAAAAACCTTTTCGTAGCAGCCAGAAGCAAAATGGCCAGGCAAACTTTTGTTAACCAGTTACAAAAAGCAACAGATGAGAATATTGTTTTAAAACGTGAAGCAGGACGGACTACTTACTACAGTCTTAATTTTAACGCACCCGAGGAAGAGGCGTTAAGTGGATGGCTTACCTTTGCAAAAAAGAAACTATCCTATATACCTGACGATATAAAGTTATTATAAGGTAATATAGAGAGAGCTAGATATTCCCTGCTTGAATTTGTTGTAAAACGTACCCCCATCGTATAAAATAGAGTCGGCATCTGGGAAAGGTCGAAGAATTAATCTAAATGATTTAAACCAATTCATGAGTTTACCTCATCTTTCTCTTTGAATCTGGCGAAAGCAGCTATTAAAAATGCTTTCTCTTTCGGATCAATAGAGTAGGTAAGATAGGTTCGAACTTCGTCCCAGAGGCTGCACTATTATTCATATCTGCTTAAGCTTATGTATACATAAGCCTTTTTCACGAAATTAATTAAATTAAAAAAGAAATGTATCATTATCTCTTTAAAAAACCTCCTATTGACTTAAGAAAAGTATCCTGTTGTTTGTTAACAAAAGATTCAGTTTATCCTCAAGAAATTTTAGATAATATTGCTCAGTATCCTTTTGGAGAAATTCTTATCTTAACCAATTCTGATAGTCCTTATAGAAAACACGGTTTATTTAAGAAAGCTAAATATGATTACATTTATTATCAAGATGATGATGCTATCTGCCCGATTAAAGAATTGGTAGAACTATCAAAACCTGATATTTTAAATATTGCCATGAAACCTAAACATATTGAAATATATAAAGACAAGAAAATGACAATGGGGTTAGGTTGGGGATCTATTTTTCCCAAGTCATTACTTAAATCACTTAAAAAATACACCGACATATATGGGGAAGACGAAGTTTATAAAAGAGAAACTGAAAGGATTTTAACTTCTTTAAATTATCCACAGAATCGTTTGTCTCTTAATATTGTTGATTTACCCTCCGCAACTAATCCCGACCGACTTTGGCGACAACCAAACCATCAAGATTTTCTTTTAATAGTTGAGGAAAGATGCAATAATTTATAAATAAAAGATGTCTTGGACATTCCCGCATTTCTAATCCGCAGTAGCAAATGCAAACGGATATTGCTTAAAAATCATGTTCCATTCCTTGATTGTGGCTACGAAATCATCTATAATTTGGTTTGAAACAGCGAAACGGTAGTGCAGCGGGGTACTTAGCTCAGCGGTAGAGCGCTGCGTTTACATCGCAGATGTCGGGGGTTCAAATCCCTCAGTACCCACAATAAATATTAAAGAGGTAAATTTACTGACAATTAATTTTTAATTTGATATAATTTTGCTCATGCCGAGGTAGCCAAGTCGGTCACGGCGGGTGTCTGAAGAACATCAGATCTCAGTTCGATTCTGAGCCTCGGCACAAAGGATAAAAAGTTATTGCGGGCGTAGTTCACCGGTAGAACGTCTCGTTGCCAACGAGAAGGCAGTGGGTTCGATCCCCATCGCCCGCTCAAGTTCTAATGTGTTAAATATTTTACTGCATTTGTTCCGC
>Ga0182027_10006029_pt1 | contig 18265 bp, 12 predicted proteins | sample 712E1DmetaG_FD_121300 | JGI IMG/M metagenome (GOLD analysis project Ga0182027, IMG submission 121300) | Permafrost microbial communities from Stordalen Mire, Sweden - 712E1D metaG (Illumina Assembly) | ecosystem: Environmental > Terrestrial > Soil > Wetlands > Permafrost | place: Sweden... | reverse complement strand
TTATGACGCCGCCAAACGCGAGGCCGGCGGCCTTGATTTTCACGATCTGGAGCAATTCGCCCTGCGGCTGCTGCGCGACCCGCAAACCGGCCGGCCCGGCCCCGTCGCCGCGCAGTGGCGCGCCAAATTGCGCCTGATTTTTGTGGACGAATTTCAGGACATCAACCGCGCGCAGGAGGCGATCCTTTGCGCCCTGGGCCGGGAAGACGCCGAGGGCAACCGATTCCTGGTCGGCGACATCAAACAGAGCATTTATCGTTTTCGCCTCGCGGACCCACGCATTTTTCTCCAGTACCAGCGCGCCTGGGAGACCCAACCCGGCGCGAGGGTGATTTCGCTCTCCGACAATTTTCGCAGCCATCCGGGCATCCTCGATTTCGTCAACGCGGTCTTCGCCACCCTCATGCGCCGGGAATTGGGCGGCATTGAATACGATGACCAGGCCCGCCTGCGTTTCGGAAACCCGGAGGAACGCGCCCTTGGCGCCGCGGCAGGGCAATTACACTCCGCCGAATCCGCGCCGCGGGTCGAGCTGCTCCTGCGCCGCATCGGACGCGACCCGGACGAAGACGGCGTCGCCGAGACTTCCGAGTCCGAAACCATTTCCGACACGGAGAAGGAAGCGCGCCTGGTCGGGCGGCGGCTTCTGGAATTGAAAGATCAGGAACTCGCCCTTCCCGGCCAACCCCCCCGGCGCGCGACGTGGAGCGACATGGTCATTTTGCTCCGGTCCCCGCGCCACAAGGCGGAGGCCTATGTGAAGGAATTCGCCCGCCTGGGCGTGCCGCTGGCGGCCGTGCGCGGCGGCTTTTACGAGAGCCTGGAGGTGCGGGACCTTCTGAGCCTGCTCGAAGTGCTGGACAATCCGTCGCAGGACCTGCCGCTGCTCGGCGTGCTGCGTTCGCCGCTGGCGGGATTGACGGCGGACGAACTGGCGGCCATCCGGCTGGCGCAACGGCCGGGGCGCTTCTGGGCCGCGCTGCTCCGCTGGCGGCAGGCCCACCCGGAACACGAGCGAGTCCATACTTTTCTCCAGCGCTTTCGCGCCTGGCGCCGCCTCTCCCGCCTGGCGGGCGTCTCGCAGCTTTTGGAAAAGGTGGTCGAGGAAACCGGCTTCGGCCAATACCCGGGCAGCGCGCCCGATGGCGTTCAAGCCGCCGCCAATGTCTCGCGCCTGATTCATTTGACACGACAGTTTGACGGTTTCCGCGGCGAGGGGCTGTATCGTTTCCTGCAATTTGTCCAGGCGCAGCAGGAGAACGAGCTGGACGCCGAGCCGGCCGGGCAGCCGTTGCGCGACGCCGTGCGCCTGATGAGCATTCACCAGAGCAAGGGGCTGGAGTTTCCCATCGTGGCGCTGGCGGATTTGGGCAAGCGCTTCAACCTGGAGGATGCCCGCGGGCGGGTGATTTTGGACGAGGAGTTCGGCCTCTGCCCGCAGGTCAAGCCGCCGGGCCTTTCCCAGTTCTACCCCAGCCTGCCGCATTGGCTGGCCCAGCGGCGGCAGAAACGCGACACTCTCGGCGAGGAATTGCGCCTGCTTTACGTGGCCCTGACGCGCGCGGCGGACCGGCTGATCTTGTGCGGCTCGGCCCGCCGCAAAACCATCGCCGAGAAATGGCCGCAAGCGGCGGAACGCGGACTGGGCGCGGCGGAAATTTTGGCGGGCCGCAGCTTCCTGGACTGGCTGGGCGCGTGGCTGGTCCTGGAATTTGGCCCGGATGCGCCCGCCCAATCCGGCGGCAATTCGCTGCTGACGTGGAAGATTATTGATGAACAGGAACCGGCCGCCGCGCCGCGGCAGGAGGAGGCCCCTCCGGCCCCGCCGTCACGCGACGCGGAGGAGCGGTTCCTCCGCCAGGGCCGGGCGGCGCTCCAGTGGCGCTATGGCTTCGAGGAGGCCACCCGCCGCGCCGCCAAGACTTCCGTATCCGCCTTGCGCCGCCTCCTGGCAGAAGAGGAGGATGACGAATCGGAATTATTATTTACACCACCGCCGGACCCGGGCGGGGAACGGCGCGCCAGCGCATGGTCGGCGGCGGAGACAGTGGCGGCGCAGCAGCGCCGCCCTACCGGCGAACGGCGAAGCGGGCCATTGTCGGCGGCGGAGGCCGGTTCCGCGCATCATGCGTTTTTGGAGCGCGTGGCGCTGGCCGAAACGGGGAGCGCGGCCCGCTTGCAGGAGGAAGCCGCCCGGTTGCGGCGCGAGGGAAGCCTGTCGGAAGCGCAGGCGGCCTGTTTGGATTTCAAGGCGCTGGCGGCTTTTTGGCAATCTGAAGTGGGCCGGCAATTGCTGGCGCAGGGCGAAAATGTGCGGCGCGAGGTGGCCTTCACCGCGCGCTTTTCGCCCTCGGAACTGGAGGAATTGCAGGGGGGTGGGGATGACGGTGACGAATTCGTAATCGTCCAGGGCGTGATGGACCTGGCGGTGATTATGCCGGAGGAGATTTGGGTGCTGGATTTCAAAACGGATCATTTTGCGGAGCAGGAATTGGAAGCGAAGGTCCGCGAATACCGCCCGCAACTCACCCTGTACGCCCGGGCCATCGCCCGGATTTACGGCCTGCCGGTGACCCGGCGCTGGCTCCATTTCTTCGCCATCGGTCGGACCGTGGAGTTGGCCGGGAATTGAATCTCACCGATTCGGCGGCAAAAGAGGCGCTTCTGGCAAACGGTCCTTGTTTAAGCCTTTTGGGCGTGAATCCGATGTAAGATGCCCGAAACCCGAGATTGTGAGGCCGTCCCTACGCTGGAGGAGGAAGTTCTCTTTTGCCGGTTGCGTCCAGCTTTCCCATCCCCTTTTTGGCATTGGCAATCTTTCCACGAACAAGTTTCAAATCTTCCTCAAGCGGTAAATTTTCCGGCTTGATGTTGCTGTTTCTAATCATCTCGTTTCTCACGGAGGCCCCCACTTGATGAGCAGCATTTTCAAGAGACTTCTGCCCTTTGATGTTGTGGCTTCTTATGCGTTCGGCGGTCTGCGTAACTCTGAACCAATTTGCCGCCAATTCGGTTTTCCCCATCAGATCATAAAGTCTTGTGTTCGCAGGAACGCCTTTGCGAGCCTTCAAATCAGAGAGGTTCATGTTGTACATTCCCCTGAAACCAGCGCTCTTGAAAAAGGCGAAGTTCTCAACTCCGGCACGTTTGGCTGCCGACTCCATGAAGTTTTCCCCCTCGGTCAAATCAGCGCGCACCTCAAGGCGCTCTAAATCGTTTAGTTGGATGCCGCTTTGGATTATCGCCTCCGCGATCGTGGCAAAATAAACCTTTGCCGCTGAAACTTGCGGCTTTCCTTCATCGGAGTGGAGCGTGATCAAGAAACACGCAAATCGTGTCAGGCGGTATGTGTTCCTAGGTTTTCCGTCTTCAATCACGGTTTCGGGTGTAAATGCCTCGTGCGTTTCGATGCCAAGCCTCGCGCAAGACGAAATTGCCTTGAGGATGACATTTTTGAACGAAGCATAGGACTCGTACCCCAAATTTTTCATCAGGGTCCACGCATCCCAATATCGCCCTCCATTTTCCTTCGCTTGTTCCTCAAACGGGAACGCCATTAGGCCGGGCAGATTGTCGCTCATGGGGTCTATTTGTAACGTGGCAAACGCCGCCTGACCAGAAAAATTCGCAATGTGCATTTTTCCACCAGTTCTTTATGCTTCCGTTGAGTCTTTTGCGCTCTCTGCGGATGGCTTGGACTCCTGCAATCGCACCAGGGCGCGGCGCACCATTTGGCCCTGATAGGTGTAGCCCGGCGCCAGGGTGTCGAGGATGAGCGCGTTGTCCGCCGCCGGCTCATCGCGGATGAGTTGATGGCGCTTGGGATCGAACGGGTCGCCTGCCTGCGCGGTCACCACACCCAGGCCGATCCGGCGGCTGATGTCGCGGCAGGCATTTTGAAAGAGGCCGATCTGCTCCGCCAGCGCCGGCTGGCCGGATTGCACCGCGGCCTGGAACAGGGCATGGACCTGATCCAGCAAGCGGATGAGAATTTGCAGCCATTCGGCTTCGTTGCGGCGAAGTTTCTCGACTTCCAGCCGCAAATGGGCGCGTTCCACGTCGTTGGCTTTTTGCAGGAATTCGGTGAATGCCTTGGCTTCGGCGGCCATGCTTTGGGCCAGGCCGGTGGCGGTCTGCGCCGTTTTGGCCGCCGCGTCCTGCACGGCCTGCCATTGGGCCGTGGAGTTGCTGATTTGACTGGCCAGTTCATCGAGCCTCTGGATTTTCGCGGCGGCATCGGCCAGCTTTTCCGCCTGGGCCAGGGTCTGGTCGTTGGCGCTGCGGCGCAGGAACGGCGTCACGAAAACGGCCGCCCCGGCGGTGACGCAGAAGATCAGACCCGCCGCCTCCCACCAAAGCAGCGGACGCTGGCCCTGCAGCAGGAGGAGGGCGGCCAGGCCAAGAAACAAAACGTCCGCCAGCAGGAAAGGCCAGAGCGGCGGACTCTTGGAATTATTTGTCATTCCGGCGAGGTTAGATGAAAAATGGCAAAGTGGCAGTGCAATTTTGAGAATTTGTCGGGCGGCTGTGTCCCATTTGTAAGCAGCGTGGCCGTCCCGGCAAATCCCGAAATTCAGTCCGGCGGCTATTTTCTGCCTCGCGGCAGCGGGCGCGCCCCCATGGGCGGCGGGGGCGTGCCCACCGCGTCCGCCGGGTGCGCCGGCCCCGCGGCGGGTTCGTGAGAGGCCGTCCGCGAGGGAGGAACCTCCTCTCCGCGCCCCTCTTCTCCACAAGCGTGTGGAGGAGAGGGAGAGGAGACGGAGTGTTTTGGCTAATTGACATGGCAGGGTATTTGCTGTATTGAAGAAGGGCGAGTGGCGCTCTTTTTGAGAATGGAATAAAGGAACAACCGTTGCATGAGAATTTACTTACCAGACCGGAGACGGAAGGTGGCCGGGGTTCGCGCGTTTACGCTCGCCGAAGTGGTCATAGCCGCGGCTATTGCCGCCCTGCTTTGCGCGGCGATTGCGGAGTGTTATGGGATCGGGTCGCGCAGGTCGCAATTCGCCGCCTGCTCCCTGGCGGCCAACATGCAGGCGATGAGGAAAATCGAGCAGGTGGTCTTCGCCAACTGGATTCCCAACTATGGGGTGACCAATGTTTTTAACCCGGCCTTGACCAACATTGACAGGGAGAATTTAGAGATGCCGGTGGCGATCACCAATCAGGCCACCTGCACCAACTATACGACGGTCACGCAGATTTCCACCAATCCTCCCTATCTGATGATCCGGGTGGATTGCGTCTGGGGGTTCAACGGCCTGGGAACTTATACCAACACCGTCGCCGTCCTGCGCGGCCCCAATCTATGAAGCCGGCGATTGCCAACCGCAGCCGGACGGGCCGGGGCCGGGGATTCACCCTGGCCGAGGTGATGGTGGCCAGCACGACTCTGGTGGTGGTGTTGGGGGCGGTGATCGCGGTCAACTTGTGGGGGCTGGCCATGACGCAGCGCAGCGAAGTCTGGCTCGTCTCCAGCGACGACTCCCGCAAGACCATGGGCATGCTCCACGAGGATGTCCGCACCGCCAGCACGATTTACGTCGGGACGGGCGGCCTGGCCGGCTTCACCAACGCGGGCGTGACCAACATGCAGGCCGGCAATGCCATGATGCTGTATGGCAGCACCAACACCAACAGTTGGGTGCTCTACTACTATGACGCGGCCTCCAACATGCTTTGCCGGACCAACTGGGACGGAACCGCTGTCGGCGACTTCCGAATTGCCACGGCCAACCCCATCACCAACGACAACTATATTTTCACCATGCAGGATTATCTGGGCAACATCCTGAGCAACGCCACGCCTTACCCGGTGATTGCCGTCTATTTGTCGTTCACCAAATTGCAGAACCCGCAGATTGTGATCGAACCGGGCAGCCCGGTGGATTTTTACCAGATCAACACCAGACTCGCCCCGCGCATGAGGCCATGAAGCTATTCCTCCCTCCAGTCAAATCCGGGCGGCGCCGCGGCGGGTGGGCGTTGGTGATCGTCCTGGTGCTGGCCCTGGGCGCGATGCTGGTGGCCGGCAGTGTGTTGAGTTGGTCCAATATCACCGCCAACAACACCTCGCGCAACAATGAGTATTACGCCACGACCTATGCCGCCGAAGGCGCGACCGAGAAAGTGCTCTCAGCCATCGTCTCCGATTATGAGAACTACGGGGAACCGATCGTTTATTCCAGGCTGTCCACCTATTCGAATTTCATCCCCAGTTCGGCGGACGATCCCTACTGGGGCAATTACACCTTCAGCGCCGGGCCGGGACAAGCCAATTTGACGGTGATCAACCGGATCAATCCGACCAACATCATTGTGTTGGGGGCGCCCTACCAGGGCTTGATCATGTTGGCCGCCACCTACGAAATCATCTCCACCGCCGTGAACAAGACCAGCGGGTTGCAAATCGGCGCCGCCGTGGGCCAGCAGGTCAACCTGGGGACGATCCCGATTTTCCAATTCGCCATTTTTTACCAAAACACGATGGAAATTGACCCCGGCGCCAATATGACCATCAACGGATTCGCGCACGGCAATAACAATATCTACATGGATCCGAACGCGGGCGTCAACCTGACCTTTTCCAACGACGTTTCTTCCTCCGGCACGATCATCACCGGGGAGAACCCGCTCGATCCGACCACGGGCCGCAACGCTTCACCCAACCCGCTTTTCGACGGCTACCATTTGAGCGGGGTCAATCCGCTGATTCTGCCTGTGGGCACCAACTCCTCCGGCTCGGCCACCAATACGTCCCAGAACGTCAACGCCATCCTGCAATTGCCGCCTGCCGGCGTGTCACCCACTTCGCAGACGGGCAGCAACTACCTTTACAACCGGGCGGACATGATCATCCTGATCTCCAACAACAGCGTGACCGTGACCAGCGGCGTCAACGTGGACAACCAGGCGACGGTGATCTCCAATGCCGCCTGGTCCCTCTGGCTGAACACCAACGCCAACACCCAGTTTTATGACCAGCGCCAGGGCATCGAAATCCAAACCGCGGACCTGGACGTGGGGAAACTGGCCGCCTGGAGCGCGACCAACCACACCCTCCGCACCGCCCTGGGGAACCGGGACGTGGACTCTGTGTATATTGCGGATATGCGGGCCAACAGCAACGCGGTGGTCACCACCAACATCACTTTCACGACCAATCAAGTCGCCACCAACACCGTTGGCTACCCTTCTGGCAGCAGCTATATTCCGCCCGTCCTCACCAACACCACGTTGGTCACCAACTCCGCCAGGCCGACCAACGGCACTTACATCAACAGCTACACGCAAAGTTCCAACCCCACGCGCTATATTTATCAGTTGATCACCGGTTACAGTTACCAGTGGATTACCGGGGTGGTGACCAACTACAGCTATGCCACCAACTATAATGTCGTTTCGCAAGCCGGCATTGTGCTGACCAACGGCGTCACCCTGCCCCCCCTCGGCCTCTCGGTCGTCACCCCGGAGCCGGTCTATATTGTCGGCAATTACAACGTCTCCACCAACGGCACCGCGGTCAACCTGGGCACTTTCAACACCTCCCAGACCTACCCCGCCGCCGTCTATTCCGATGCCATCACCATCTTGTCCGGCAACTGGAACCCGGCCAACAGCGCCGCCGTCATCGGCAGCCGGACGGCGGCTAACGACACCGTCAACGCGGCTTTTCTGACCGGCAATGTTCCCTCGGACGGGAATTACTACAGCGGGGGAGTGGAGAATTTTCCGCGGTTCCTGGAAAACTGGAGCGGCTATACCTTCACCTACAATGGCTCCATGGTCTGCATGTTCAACAGCCAGGTGGCCACCGACCCCTGGCCCGGCACGGGCACCGTCTATAACCCCCCGACACGCAACTGGGCCTTCGACCTGAACTTCAACAACGCCCTCAAGCAACCGCCGCTCACACCCCATGTCATCTCGGTCAACCGCGGCTCGTGGACTTTTCTCAAGACCAACACCGTTTCGTTCTAAACCCGGCGCTCCTGATGAAACTGCTCTGTCTATTTGTTGCTTCCTTCTCCCTGGCGGCCTCCGGCCAGACCAACTTCCACGCCTTCGAAAGTTCCGAGGAATTGATCGAAGGAGGCACGGTTCACACGCTGGTGGTGGACGCCGGCCGCGAGCATTTGGTCGTCAGAGTGCCCCGAGGCTACGCCGCCACCGTGGAAAACGAGACCCAATCGGTCGTCTTCAAGGACAGCACCGGAAGCATCTCCGTTGCCATGCGCGTGACCACCAATTCCCCCGGCGCCATGCCGGAGGACGAGACCCTGCGCACCAACGCCCTGGCCGCGGAACCCGGCGGATCCGTTCTTCAAACCTCCAGTTGCGCCACCGGCTACAAGCCGGCCCGCTTTGTGGACATCATACGCAGTCTGGACCCCAAACGCAGCATCCGGACGCGCCATGCCTTTGTCGCCTGCCCGGAGGGAATCGTCGAATTTGTGTTTTCCTCGAAGGACGAAGCCTTTGACAAAGGCCGCGTGGTCTTCAATCTTTTCTTGACCTCTTTTCGGGTGGACATGATCAGGAGCCGGTGAAAAACCGCCGGAGCGGCTTGCCTTCCGCCATTGATTGATGCTAAATAGACGCCATGACGATACCTCCCTTGCTGACCAAGGCCAAAAAGCGCCACCAGATTCTCGCCATTGATCTGGGCAGCCGCGCCACCAAGGCGGTGTTGTTGGACCGCATGCAGGATTCCTTCAGCCTCGCCCGCTATGCCATCACCGACGCGCCGACCTACGAAAAAGGCATTCCCCAGGGGCTGCTCACCGAGCACCTCCGCGGCATTGTGGATGTGATGAGTCCCAAGACCAAGCAAGTCACCCTCGCCGTCGGCTCGGAAGATTCCGTGTTGCGCAGTACCGAAATGCCGCTGCTTCCCCTCGGCGACATGCGCCAGATGCTCAAGTTCAACGCCAAAAGTTACCTGCAACAAGACCTGCGCGATTACGTCTTCGATTGCTACATTGTTCCCCCTTCCTCCAAAGTCGCCCACGAACCAGGCAAAGCCGCCCCCAAGTACAAAGTCTGGGTCGGCGGCGCCCGCCGCGAATGGCTGGCGAACCTGGAAGGGGCCGTCAAGGCGGCCGGCCTGGTGGCGGACCAAGTCACCCTCTCCGTCCTGGGTCCGATCAACGCGCTCGAACTGGCCCAGCCGGAAACTTTTGCCAAGGAAGTCGTCGCGGTGGTGGATTTGGGCTTTCGCACCACCACCATCAGCATACTCAACTGCGGCGATCTTTGCCTCAACCGCACCGTTGAAATTGGGGGCGACAAGCTCACCGCCGGCCTGTCGGAGGCCATGGGCATCAGCTACGCCGAAGCGGAGGGCATCAAGATCGGCATGCCCAAGGAGGTCGAAACGCATCTCCAGCCCTTGATCTCCCCCTTGGGCCGCGAACTGCGCGCCTCGATGGATTTCTTTGAGCACCAGTGCGAGAGAACCGTCGGCAAAGCTCTCCTTTCGGGCGGCGCAGCCCGCTCGGAATTTATCCTCCAACTTTTGCAGGCTGAACTGGGCGTGGTCTGCCAGCCGTGGGCCCCCACCGCCGCGATGCACCTGAGCCTGTCCCCGCAGCAAATGACGGAAATAGAACAGATTTCCGGCCAGTTGGCCGTGGCGCTGGGCGCCGCCACCATTTCTTTCTGAACCTTCCACACCCCTTTGAACCCGGCTGCCACGCCCTGCCTGATCTTCAACCCTTCCGCCCAGGGTGGCCGCGCCAGCCGCTTTCGCTCCCATCCCGCCATCCCCGGCGGCCAATGCGTCTTGCTGGCCACGTCCGCTCCCGGTGACGCCCGCCGTCTGGCCGCCCAGGCCGTGCGCGACGGTTTCCAAACCGTCATCGCCGCCGGCGGCGACGGCACCGCCAACGAGGTCCTCAACGGCATCGCCGAGGTTCCCGGCGGCCTTCGCGCCGTCCGTCTCGGCATTCTTCCCTTGGGAACCGTCAACGTCTTTGCCCGCGAGCTTCGCCTCCCCCTCAACACCCGCCGCGCCTGGAATGTCCTGGCCCTGGCCCGCGAACGGACCATTGACGTGGGCCGCGCCGAATTCACCCTGGACGGCCTGCCCCAGCGCCGCTATTTCCTGCAACTGGCCGGCGCCGGCCTGGATTCCCGCGCCATCGAGTTGACCGAGTGGAGTGTCAAGAAGAAACTTGGCCCCCTCGCCTACCTCCTCGCCGGTTTTAAGGCCCTCTCCGAATCCCGGCCTCTCGTCACCGTCCGCGCCGGCCAGACCCTGGCCGGCGAATGGGTCGCCGTCGGGAACGGCCGCTTTTACGGCGGCCCAGTGCCCGTCTTTCCCCACGCCCGCCTGGACGACGGCCTGCTGGATATATGTGTCCTTCCCAAAACCGGCTTTTTCCTGCTGGTGGCGGCGCTGGCCGGCCTGGCTGTGGGACGAATGCACCAATTCTGCCGCGCCCGCCAGCTCTCCGCCCCCGCCCTTACCCTGACCAGCCCCGCACGGGTGCTTTTGCAACTGGACGGCGAAAACGCCGGCCCGCTCCCCGCCACCCTGTCCATCGAGCCGCGAGCCTTGCGCGTCATCGTGCCGTGAGGCCGGCAATTCGCGGGCGCAACCACGGGGGTGCCTTTCACTTAGGCACCCCAGCCGCGGAATCGCTCATTTTTCATTTTGCATTTCCGCTCCTGCCTGTGCAGCCTGTTCCCCGGTGGTTCTTGAACCTTAAAACATGAAACTTGAATTACTCACAAAATTAACCATGAGCGAAATTTCTGACATCAAAGCGCGCGAAATCCTGGATTCCCGCGGCAACCCAACCGTCGAAGTGGACGTCCTCCTGGCCGGCGGCGCCGCCGGGCGCGCCGCCGTTCCCTCCGGCGCCAGCACCGGCGAGCATGAAGCCCTCGAATTGCGCGACGGCGACAAAAACCGCTATCTCGGCAAAGGCGTCCTCAAAGCCGTCAAAAACGTCACCGACAAAATCCTCCCCGCCGTTCGGGGGCTGGATTCCCTGGACCAGCTCACGCTGGATCGCACGATGCTGCAATTGGACGGCACGCCAACCAAATCCGTCCTCGGCGCCAACGCCATCCTGGCCGTATCCCTGGCCAACGCCAAAGCCGCCGCCGCCTGTCTGGGCCTGCCCCTGTTCAAATACCTCGGCGGCCCCAACGCCAAGGTCCTCCCCGTCCCCATGTCTAACGTCATCAACGGCGGCGCGCATTCCGACGCCCCGATTGATTTCCAGGAATTTATGATCGTTCCCAAGGGCCTGCCCACTTTCTCCCGCGCCTTGCAGGCCAACACCGAGGTTTTCCACGCCCTCAAAGCCGTCTTGAAGAAAAAGGGCTTGTCCACTGCCGTCGGCGACGAAGGCGGTTTTGCCCCCAAGCTGGAAAACGCCGAAGCCGCCATCGAAGTCATTTTGCAGGCCGTCAAGGACGCGGGCTACAAAGCCGGCAAGGATATTTTCCTCGCCCTGGACGCCGCCGCCTCGGAATTCTACGACGAAGCCTCGGACCGTTACGTCTTCAAGAAAAGCACGGGCCGCAAATTGACCGGCGACGAGCTGGTGGCCCTTTACGTGGATTTGTGTTCCAAATACCCCATCATCAGCCTGGAAGATGGCTGCGCGGAAAACGATTGGAAGACGTGGAAAACCCTCACCGACAAACTCGGCAGAAAATTGCAACTGGTGGGCGACGACATCTTCGTCACCAATGTCCAGTTCCTGCGGAAAGGATTTGAACTGGGCGTCGCCAACTCCATTCTGATCAAGGTCAACCAAATTGGCACCCTGACCGAAACCCTGGACGCCGTCTCCCTTGCCCAGGAGCACGCCTACACCGCCGTCATCAGCCATCGTTCCGGCGAGACCGAAGACGCTACCATTGCCGACATCGCCGTGGCCACCAACGCCGGCCAGATCAAGACCGGTTCCCTGAGCCGCACCGACCGCGTGGCCAAGTACAACCAATTGCTGCGCATCGAACAATTGCTCGGCAAAAACGCCATCTACGGCGGCAAACTGTAGCCGCGCTTCATCGAATTGTGACCATTGAAGCAGCGTCTTTCCCGGATTGCGTGTATCGTCCAGATTCACGCTTCCGGGGAGCGCAGTTAATTTGGAGTGCGGGAGCTTGCTCCCGCTTTCGGATCGAAGACGATTGCGGGGGACAAAGCGGCGGCAAGCCGCCGCACTCCAAAGAACCAGGGGTTCCATTTCGAGCAGGAAACGTCCAGGAACCTGACTGACGCACTCCTCTCGAACTTCTTTCTTAAATTGTGAACGCTGAAATCGCAAAGCTGATTTTCTGGTATCAAGCCAAACTTCACGCCGGCGGCTATCCGCTCATCGCCGCGATGATGGCGGGCGAAAGTTCCATTCTGCCCATATTCCCCAGCGAAGCGGTCATTCCTTTCGCCGCCCAGGATGCCCACGCCACCGGGAGCCACACCGTGCTGGGCGTGGTCCTGGCCGGCGCCGTTGGCTCCTGGGTGGGGGCGTCGGTCATGTATTGGGTCTGCCGCTGGGGCGGTCGGCGGCTGCTTCTGCGTTATGGGCGGTTTGTTCACATCAGCGAGGCCAGGGTCCGTGCCGCCGAACAATGGGCCGCCCGGTTTGGCCCCTTCGGTGTCTTTTTCGGCCGCCTCCTCCCGGTGGTCCGCCAACTCAACGGCATCCCGATGGGCGTTGCGAAAATGGACTTCGGGTTATATTCCCTTTTCACATTCCTCGGCGCCACCCTCTGGTGCTCGATCCTGGCCAGGGTTGGCATCGCCGCCGGCAACGACCCGCAGCTCCTCCACGGCGACATGCGCCACATCCTGCTTTGGTTATTGGGCTTGATTTCTGTCCTCTCCTTGTGCTATTATTTCCTGGTCCATCGCTTCATCCGCAGACCGCCGCCATGAACACGGAAACCGCCAAAACCAAAAAGTTGCCGCGCCCCGTCAAGGGCCTGCTCTGGTTCGCCGGGGCGCTGGTTGTCTATACCGTCGCCGGCTTTCTTGTCGCCCCGGCCGTCATCAAGTCCCAGATGCTCAAGCGTCTGCCCGCCTTGCTCCAGCGGCCCGTCGCCGTTGCCGGGGTTAAAGTCAATCCTTACGCGCTCTCCCTGGACATCCGCGGCCTGGCTGTCAATGAAACAAACGGCGCGCCTTTTGCCGGCTTCGAGGAATTCTACGCCCGCCTGAAGTTCTCCTCCTTCTTTCAGCGCGGCTGGGCCGTTGAGGAACTCTACCTCACCCATCCCTTCGCCCAGATCCTCCGCGGCAAGGACGGAAAATTCAACTTCGACGACATCGCCGCCGCCCTCAACAAGCCGTCCTCCGCCGCGCCCGCCAAGTCCGCCAAGTCCACCCTGCCGCTGGTAATGATTGACAGCCTGCACATTGACAATGCCGACATCACCTTGCAGGACCTCGTGCCGCCGGCTCCCGTCAAATCCAAGCTCATTCCCATCCATCTTCATCTCGATCATTTGAGCACCGCTCCCGCGGCGCGCAATTCCTACACCTTCACCGCCAAAAGCGAGGCCGGCGAGACCTTTCAATGGGACGGCAAATTCTCGCTCGAACCGGTGCAAGTAACGGGCGATTTTAAGATCACGGGGCTGGATCTCAAAAAATACTCCCCTTACCTGGCCCCTTTCGCCTCGGCCGACATCACGGACGGCAGGCTGGACGTGGCGGCGGATTATGACGCCAGCCTGGGCACGAACGGCCCGGATGTTTCGCTGAAAAATGGCAATGTCCTGCTCAGTTCGCTTTCCGTCAAGTCGTCCGACCCCAGCGAGACGGTGCTCACCGTTTCCTCCCTTTCCGTTAAACTGACCGAGGCCAGCCTGCACAAACAACTCCTCCATCTGGCGCTTCTCAAAACCTCCGGCGGTTCGCTCCTCGCCCGCCAAAATCAGGACGGAACCATCAACCTCCTTTCCCTGCTCAAGCCGCCCGCCAAATCCCCCGCCGCTCCGCCCGCCGCCGCCGCCAGCCAGACCCCGTGGACGGTGATGGTGGATGAAATCGCCGTGGATCGCTATAGCGTGGCGCTCGAAGACAAAAAGCCGGCCAAACCGGCCAAGTTCAACCTGAACGAAATCTCCTTCAACGCCAGGAACTTCAGCACGGTCAGCAACCCTCCGCTGGCTGTGGATGTTTCCATGGGTCTGAACGAAGCGGGCCATCTGGCCGCCAAAGGCACGGTGTATCTGCAACCGCCCTCCGCCGACCTGGATGTGGATCTCGCCGGGCTGGATTTGCGCCCGCTCCAGCCTTACGTCGAGCAGCAGGTTAAACTCGCGGTGGGCGGGGGCCTGTTCACAGTGCGCGGCCATGCCAGTTACAATTCCGAAAAAGGTTCCCCGATGGCCACTTTCCAGGGCGATCTCGGCCTCACCAACTTCACCACCACCGACCTCATCCAATTCAAGGACTTCGTGAAATTGGACAGCCTGGCCATCACCGGCATCAAGGCCGCCTTCCAGCCCAATCGTCTCGAAGTGCAGGAAGTCAGATTGAGCGGCTTGAACACCAGCGTCATCCTGCAGACCAACCACCAGATCAACCTGCTGGCCGTCCTGCCCGGGAGCGCCGCCGCTTCTTCCAATACGCCGCCGCCCGCCGCAGCCCCGCCTTCTCAGCGGCGGGACACCGCTTCCACTGCCGCCGCCGCTCCGCCCGGTCCAGCCGCCGGGCTGGACTTCCCCGTCACGCTGGCGAGTTTTGTTATTGACAAATCTTCCTTCCATTTTTCCGACCAATCCATCGAGCCGAACTGCCTCTTCGATGTCCAGGAATTCGACGGCACGGTCAAAGGGTTGTCTTCCCAGCAGGACGCGCGCGCCTCTGTGGACATCCGCGGCAAGGTGGACGACGTTTCCACCTTTTCCGTGACCGGCGACGTCAATCCTCTCAGCAAGGATTTGGTGGTCAACCTGGTCATTGCCTGCAAGAACGTCAACCTCACCCCCTTCACTCCCTACATGGAAAAATACGCCGGCTACCCGCTGCAAAGGGGAAAACTGCTGGTGAATTTGGAGCCGATTGACATCGCCCACGGCCAGCTCGTCGCCTCCAACCATGTCGTCATTTCGGGCCTGACCCTGGGGGCGAAAAATAACAGCCCGGACGCCACCAGATTACCCGTCAAACTGGGCATCGCCCTGCTCAAGGACCGCAACGGGAACATTGACCTGGACGTGCCCCTTCACGGCAGCCTGTCTGATCCCGCGTTCCGAGTGATGCCCATTGTCATGCAAGTGCTGGGCAACATTTTGGAAAAAGCCGCCACCGCTCCGTTCAGTCTCTTGGGCAAGCTCTTTGGCGGCGGCGAAGAAATGAGCTACGTTGACTTCCAACCCGGCCTGGCCGACATCCCCCCTGCCGAACAAGCCAAGCTCGACAAACTGGCCAAATCCCTCTATGAGCGCCCCGCCATTCAAGTGGAAATTTCCGCCGGCGCCGATCCCGCCTCCGAAACTCCCGTCCTGGCGCGGTTGAAACTGGAAGGCCAAATCCGCTCCATGCAGGCCCGCGAACTGATCGCCGCCGGCACCCCGCCCGAAACCGTTCAATCCCTAAAAGTGGACCCAACCAACTACACCCGCTTGCTCAGAGCACTTTATTTGCAAACCATCGGCACCAACGGCCCCACCGCGTCCGCGCCCGTCTCCACTGCCGCCGTCGCGCAGCCAAACACCCGGTCCGCCCCGATTGCCGCGCCGACTCGTCCCGCCAAAGCCTCTGATGGCGGCGGAAGCCCCAGCGCAGGCGGGTCCGTTCTGTCCACCTGGCGCGGAGGCGCTTTCCCCCGCCTTGGCCTTCCTATTAAGGGAGGCGAACTACTGGTGCGCACCACCTCTCCCGGCCACCGGGACTACAACCTGAGCATCCCGTCTGCCCGATTGGCCTCCTCGCAAGAGCCTTCCGTTGCCGCGCCGTCCCCAAACCCCGCGCCAACTGTCACCCCCGCCAAAAACGCCGAAGCCGCGGATGCCTCCGCTCCCGTTGCCGAACCAACCCAGGATCAAATGGAAGCCAGCCTGCTCGCCACCGTCCAGATCAGTTCGGACGATCTCCGGGAGTTGATGCAAGCCCGCGCCCGCAGCGTGCAAGCCGCCCTGGTCAACGCCGGCAAAGTGGAAGGCGAGCGCGTTTCCATCCTCGCTCCGCAACCCGTCAACCCCGCCGCCAAGGGCCAAGCCCGCGCCGGCCTTTCCCTCCAGTAGGCTCGGGAATGGTGAATTGTGAATGGAGAATAGTGAAATGAAGGGGTTTCCTTTTCCCAATTCAAAATTCAACATTCAAAATTCCAGGCAATTGCCTTTCCACTTTGCTCCCTGGTCCTTAGACTGCGCGGGATGACTTCTGCTGAAATTCGACAATCCTTCCTGGATTTTTTCAAATCCAAGGGACACACCATCGTGCCCTCGGCCAGCCTGATGCCGGATTCCCCCGGCCTGCTCTTCACCAACGCCGGCATGAACCAGTTCGTCCCCATTTTCCTCAACCAGCGCGCCCCTGACGTGGACCAGTGGCCCGGCGCCATCCCCGGCCGCCCCACCCGCGCCGCCGACACCCAAAAGTGCATCCGCGCCGGCGGCAAACACAACGACCTCGAAGACGTCGGCCTGGACACCTATCACCACACCTTCTTCGAGATGCTCGGCAACTGGAGTTTCGGCGACTACTTCAAACGCGAGGCCATCGAATGGGCCTGGGAACTCGTCACCGATAAATGGCATTTCCCGCCGCAACGCCTTTACGCCACCGTCTATAGTCCCGACAAATCCAAAGGCGATCCCAGCGACTTCGATCAGGAAGCATACAATTTTTGGGCCGCGAAGTTTTCCGCCGCCGGCCTGGACCCCAAAGTCCACATCGTCCACGGCAACAAAAAAGACAACTTCTGGATGATGGGCGAAACCGGCCCGTGCGGTCCCTGCTCCGAAATCCACGTTGACCTGACCCCCGGCGGCGACACCCGGGGTTCGCTCGTCAACCAGGGCGACGCCCGCTGCATCGAGATATGGAACCTCGTGTTCATCCAATTCAACGCCAACCCCGACGGCACCTTTTCCCCTTTGCCGGCCCAGCATGTGGACACCGGCATGGGATTCGAGCGCGTGACGGGGATCATGCAGAACACGAAGAACTTCACCGACTTCACGCGTGTCATCTCGAACTACGAGACCGACATCTTCCGCCCGATTTTCGACGCATTGGAAAAAATGAGCGGCAAGAAATATGGCAGCACACTTCCCGGGGAGCACACGCGCCCTCGCGTGTCGCCATCAGCGCCCTCGCTGATGGCGTCTTCCAACAGTAAAGATGCGGTTGACGAGGCGTCAACCGCTGCACGCGGGGGCGCGTGCGCTCCCCAGCAATCCGAGCAGGAAAAAACCGACATCGCCTTTCGCGTCATCGCCGATCACATCCGCACCCTCAGTTTCTCCATTGCGGACGGCATTCTCCCCGGCAACAACGACCGCAACTACGTCCTGCGCCGCATCCTCCGCCGCGCCGTCCGCTACGGCCGCACCCTCGGTTTCCACGAACCCTTCTTCTACAAACTGGTGGAAGTCCTCGCCGAAACCATGGGCGATGTCTTCCCCGAACTCCGCAAGAAACAATCGCACGTCCAGGAAGTCATCAAGGCCGAGGAAGAGGCGTTTAATAAGACGCTGGATAAGGGAATTGAAATCTTTAACCACTTCTTGGCAAGAATGCGGCAATTAGACAAGCCAGCCGCCCTGGTAGGAGCTCACGTAGAAATGCCTGGAAGTGAGGCGTTTACCCTTTACGATACTTACGGGTTTCCACTCGACCTGACTCAATTGATGGCTCGTGAAAATGGCTTCGAGGTTGACACCGCCGGTTTCGACAAGCTCATGGACGAGCAGCGCGCACGCGCACGCGCCGCCCAGAAAAAAGAAATCATCGCCGCCTCCAATCTCGATACGTCCCATCCGACCGATTTCGTCGGATTCGACCGCCTCACCGCCCCCGCCACCGTCCTGGCCGCGGTTCACATCAAGGACAAAACCGCCGTCACCCTCGACGCCTCCCCGCTCTACGCCGAAATGGGCGGCCAGGTCGGCGACACCGGCGAGATTCACGCCGGCGGAAAAATCTGGCCCGTTGTCAATACTCAGAAAACCGGCAACACCTTCCTGCATTTTCTCGCCGGCAACGACGCCCCGGAGCCGGGCGCGGCGGTCGAGTTGCGCGTCAACGCCCCGCGCCGCGCCGCCATTCAGCGCCATCACACCGTCA
>Ga0182027_10006027_pt1 | contig 18273 bp, 18 predicted proteins | sample 712E1DmetaG_FD_121300 | JGI IMG/M metagenome (GOLD analysis project Ga0182027, IMG submission 121300) | Permafrost microbial communities from Stordalen Mire, Sweden - 712E1D metaG (Illumina Assembly) | ecosystem: Environmental > Terrestrial > Soil > Wetlands > Permafrost | place: Sweden... | reverse complement strand
GGCGATGGACACGTATTCGCCCTTGAGGATGTCAAGGTGGATGCCGGAGAGAGCGTGGGTTTCGACCTCGTCGGTCAGGAAAACCTTGGTCACGCCTTCGAGTTTGATGAGCGATTGGCCGTTTGTTTCAGTATTCATATGGGGGCAGGAGCGTTGAAGCGGTTGGTACAGCACACACGGTGGCGCTGCGAAGTGGTGGATTTTTTGGGGTTGACGGTGGAGGGAGCGAAAACCGGGCTAGTTCAGGCGGATGCGTTCGTTGGCATCCTGCGGGGTCATGTCGGAAAGGATGACGCGATCGCCGGGATGCAGGCCTTTGACGATCTCGATGGTGTTGACAGAACTCCGGCCCAGCTCAACCGGGGTGCGCAGTGCATAGACACCGTCGGCGTCGAGTTTGAAGATCTGGACCGTGCTGCGTTCCTGGCCAAAAGCCGGACGCCCCACGTAGACCACGTCGTCAAGACGTTCCAGTTCGATCGTGCCGTCGACGCTGAGATCGGGCCGGGCGCCCCGGGGGAGCTCGCCTTCGAGGGAGACGTCCACCGTGACCGTGCCGTTCTGCACGGAAGGATCGATGCGCGAGACGTGTCCGGCTACGATGCCGTTGCGGGTGTCGATGGAAGAGACCTGGCCGATCTGAATATCCTTGGCCTGGGTTTCGGCGATCCGTACCTCGGCTTTCAGGCGGCCAGGATCGGCGACGCGGGCCAGATTGGCGCCGGGTTGAACCTGGGCGCCCACTTCTACGGGCAGCACCTGGAGCACGCCGGGCACTCCGGCACGCACGGAAAGCGCGTCGGCCTCGTCCTGGCGGAGCTTGGCTTGGGCGCGGACCCGGTCGACCTCGGCTTCTTTGACGGCGAGTTGCGGCGCGATGCTCTCCTTGGTGAAGGCAAAGCGTTTCTGCTCGATCTCGTACAACGTGCTGGCGTCTTCAGCCGCAACCTTCGAACGCTGGAGTTCCAGCGTCGAAACAAGTCCGTCCTTGAACAGCTCCTCGTTGACTTGCGCCTGAAGCCGGGTGGTTTCGAAATTGGACTTGGCGTTGGCCAGACCGGCCTCGGCGTCCAGCACTCCTTTTTGCACGGTGACTTTGAGATTCCCGAGTTCAGCTTCGGCCGATTTGAGCTGTGACACGGCGCTGATGGCCGCTTCGACCACCGTGGGATTGTTCAGGACGAGAATGACGCTGTCTGGTTTGACGATCGCGCCCGGACGCAGCACGATCCGGTCGACCCGGCCCTCGGTCCGCGCAGCGATCCAGCGGATTTCTTCCGGCACGAGGGTGCCGAGGCCGCGGACCTGGCGGACCATCGGACCCCGCTTCACGGTATCGATCCAGACCAGATTGCGATCGACGGTGGGTGCGGCGGGTTTGAGTCGGGAAAGGGCGAAAGTGACGCCGATCAGCGCGACTGCTACGATACTCGCGATAATGATGCGTTTGCGGCGCTTTTCCTTGGCGGCATTGGGGCGGGGAATATCCATAAAAGGGTCGTATTGAGCAGGCTATTTGCATTGTCTGTGCCAATCTGCTGTCATTTTGTTAAATTATTGATTACCAACATAAAACGTTTTTTGCTGTCTGGACAGGAGAATGGCGGACGCCGCTGGTGGGATTGCTCCGTCCCAGGAATGGGACTCGGACGGGATCGGCGGTTTGGGTGTTGAGGTCCCGGTTTTTCCTGCTGGCGGGCGCTGGTCGTGCCGAACCGCGGCGGGCTTCGGCTGCTTGGAGTGTAGGAGCCTGCTTGCAGACGATTTGGAACGTACGAAAACGGACCATCGCTGAACCGCCTGCCAGCAGGCTCCTAAAAAAGGGAGAATGGCGGCCGGCCCCTCTGCAACCCGCATCCGTTGGGCGACGCTGCTCTGTCAGCGCCGCTTGTTCTACACCGGTAGTCTTAGCGTGGCCAAACAGCCGGGCACACCTTCGCGATTCTTGAGGCTGAGCGAGCCGCCGTGATTCTCGGCGATCTGGCGGCAAAGGAGGAGGCCGATGCCCGAACCGCTGGGTTTGGTAGTGAAGAAGGGCACGAACAGGTTGGCGGTGTTGGCCAGGCCGTGCCCGTCATCTTCGATGTGGACTTCAAGGGTGGCACCCTGCTGCTGCCAGCTCACGCGCACGCCTCCATGGTTGTCGAGCGCGGCGTCGACGGCGTTCTTGAAGAGATTGATCAACACCTGCTCAATCTGCGCCGCGTCGACCTGGGTGGTCAGGTCGGGGCCGCCGGCGACCGTGATTGCCAGGCGGGTTTCCAGTGCCGCTGCCCGGCGGATGAGCGGAGCGATTTCCACCGGCGCGAGCGTGGGTTGAGGCAGTTTTGCCAGGCGCGCATAGGCCTGCATGAAACGGCTCAGACCCTCGGCCCGGGATTCGATGATTTCGAGACCGGAGCGCATGTCATCCTCCCAGTCGGGGGCACGTTGGCCTCGCTTGAGCATGGCGCCGAGACTGCCGGCGATCGACTTGATCGGGGCGAGGGAATTGTTGAGCTCATGGCCGAGCACGCGTACGAGGCGTTGCCAGGCCTTCAGCTCCTCCTCCCGCAACGGCACGCTAAGATCGGCGACGACGACCAGGGTGTGGGACCGGCCTCCTTCGCGAAAAGACGTGCGGCGCATGCCCCAACGTCCCGTTCCTCCGGGAAATTTCACGTTTGGAAGCACCCGGGTATCCTCGCCCTCGAGCCATTCCTTGAGTCCGAGTTCCTCAGCGGAGTGACCCAGAATGTGCTCGGCGGGCGCAGCGAGCAATTCCTGGCCGCTACGGTTGACGAGGCGGAGCGTTTCCTGGCTGTCGAACGCGAACACTGCGACGTCGATCTCCTCCATTACCGTTCGCAACAGCGCGGTGGCTTCGAGGGCGCCGAAACGCTGGGCCTGCAGCACGTTGCCGAGAAAATTGATTTCCGCATGCACGTCGCCCAGCGGTTCGTCGCGCTGCGCCCGGCGGGCCCGGATGGAGAAGTCGCCTTCACGCAAGGCCGAAAGGAGGTTCGCGATCGTCTGGAGCGGCCGGATCACCCGCATTTGGACACTGGCCGCATAGCTGAGCCAGAAGCCGATGATCAGCAGCGTCAACGTCCACTGGGTCTTGGCATCGGGCGGGGCATCGCTGAACCAGAGCCAGTACATCGCGGCGATGACCGCTGGCGTTCCACCGAGCAACGCATAGAACAGGATCTGCTGATCGTGGCTAAGGCGGCGGGGGCGGCGCATGGTGGTTTGATAGCCGCAAAAAAGCGCAAAAAGCGCAAAACGAATCAGACTTCGGACAACGCGAATTTGCGAATCTGACGCAGAAAACAATGCAACGCGAAGCTAGTTTCGCGGATTTGATCACACAACGCGAAGACGGACGTCGGGGAGTTCATGGTCCCACTTTGTGCCTTTTGCGTCTTTTGGCGGCAAAAAAATCATAATCCGTATTTTTCCAGCCGCCGGTAAAAGGCGCTGCGGCTGAGGCCGAGTTCTTCGGCGGCGTGGCGGGCGTTGCCATCGCAACGTGCGAGGGTTTTCCGGATGAGATGGGCCTCCACTTCCTCCAGGCTCATGTCCTCGATCCGCGGGGCGGCCGAACCGGCGTTGAGGCCCAGATCGGCCGTCCGGACCACCTTGCCCGTCGCCATCAGCACACCCCGCTCGACCGCGTGATCGAGTTCGCGGACGTTACCGGGCCAGGCGTGGCCCTGCATCGCCTCGAGCGCGCCGGCATCGAAGCCGGTAATGGCTTTGCGATAGCGCTCGACGTGCTGTTTCAGAAAAAACTGGGCGAGCAAAGGAATGTCCTCGCGGCGCTCCCGCAGCGGAGGGAGATGGATGGCAATCGTGTTGAGGCGGAAAAGCAGGTCCTGGCGGAATTTGCCGTTGGTGACTTCAGCGGAGATGTCCGCGTTCGTCGCCGAAATCAAGCGGACATTGACGTGGAAGGTCTTCGAGGAACCGACGCGCTCATATTCGCCGGTCTCTAGCGTGCGGAGAATCTTCGACTGCTGGTTGAGCGGAATATTGCCGATCTCGTCCATGAACAGCGTGCCTCCATCGGCGAGTTCAAATCGACCCGCCCGGTCGCTCTTGGCGTCGGTAAATGCGCCCCGTACATGGCCGAACAGTTCGCTCTCAAACACGCCCTCGGGCAGTCCGCCCATATTGACTGAGATGAAGGGCAACGCTGCCCGCGCCGAGACCGCATGCAGAGCCTGCGCGATCAAACCCTTGCCGGTGCCATTCTCGCCGGTGATCAGGACATTGGCGTCGGACGGGCCGACGCGCGAAACCATCTCGAGCACGGGCCGCATGGCGGCCGATTGCGCGATCAGATTGGGCCCGCCTTTGCCGCGGAGAAGCTGATTCTCCTGCTCGAGGCGGCGATAGGCGCGCACAGCGCTGCCGAGGTCGATCTGGTTGCGGACGATGCAAATAAGCCGGGGATTGTCCCATGGTTTGGTGACGAAATCCCGCGCGCCGCGCCGCATGGCCTCAACCGCGACGTCGACGCTGGCCCAGGCGGTCATGACGACCACGGGCAATGACGAGTCGACAGTCTGGATCTTGCTCAGCAGATCGAGGCCCTCCTGGCCGGAGGTGGTGTCCCGCTCGTAATTCAAGTCCATCAACACGAGTGAAAATCGCGTGCCTCGATGGCCTTGATAACGGCGGCCGGCGACTTGACGGTCTCGATTTGGTAGCCTTCGGCCTTGAGGAGCAGTCGCAGCGCTTCCAGGACGTCAGCCTGGTCGTCGGCAATGAGAATTCGGTGGATCGAGTTATCGGTGGCGGCCATCGTGGGGCGGGGCTTGGGGGGAGGATGACGAGTGGCAGTTGGTTTGGGCAAGCGGAGAGTGCTGGCCGGGGCAAGGTGTTAAGCTGTCAGCGATCTGCTTACAGCTTGTTCTCACGCCACGGGGCAATGTTGGCGGCGGAGGCCGTAAGAAATCCTGGGCCGGGCCGGACTAAACGGGGTGGCGCTGCAGGTGCTGACTGGCGCCCGGTGCACAATGACGGGTCGGCGGCCGCGGCCGTTATCGTTGAGGGCGATGAGCATCATGCCAGCGGTGAAGAAAGAGAACAGGGCCAATTCGCTGCCGATGAACACAGAGGCTGGAAGGATTCCGATGAGGCCCCCGAAGGCGGTAGCCGGCAATGCGATGGCGAGGACCAGTAGGGTGAATCTGAGGGTGGTTTTCATTGTGGTGCTTTCGTTGACGGATGGGTACAACGCACGTCCCATGCCAAGATCCCTAGAGTTTCTTAAGTAACTTATTATAAATAACTAAACGCAATAATGTGTTTTCGCATGGCCGCCGACCGCGCGGGATTCTATCGCTCGCGGGAAGGGCGTTTCCCAGTTCCGGGACGAAACCGAGTCAGTTTCCAGCTTCGCCGGAAACTGAGGGTAGTGGTCGACAAACCGACCCCGATGGGGACGTCGATCCAGACTGTCGTTGCCTCTCGGTCACCGGGAGGTTCGCCCTCCAAATAAGCGACTTGCCTGCGTGGAGGGCGGACCTCCGCGACCTCCGCCATCATCCGCGAGAATCGACGATCGTTGCACTCACGCAGCGATCGGGAAACAAGCCGGGCGATTTGGGTGCGGTCCCTTACGTCTTTTCGGCGGACGGCTTGCGCCCCTGCTCGGCCAGAACTTTCTGGAGGTCGCTCAACGCCTTGGATTGGGCGGAGCCTTCGATGGCCTTCTCGGCGATCTCCTGGACCTTCTGGTAAGCGGTCTCCAGTTGGCGCGCCAGTTTTCCGTTCTGCTCCGACTGTTCCTTGACGGTCTTTTCGAGCGACTCGACCTTTGTCGTGAGCACGTTCTTCTGGCCTTCGAAATCTTTGCGCAGGAGTTCCTCCCGGTTCTTGGCCTCGAGCTTGATTCGCTCCGTGGCGTCCAGCACAGCCTTGGTAACCGTTGTCTCGAGTTCCTTCGGGAAAGCCGCCACCCGCGCCTGCAAGGCCGCCGCTTCCGCCTCCTTGACCGCCAGCACCTTTTCGCGCTCCGTCAGATCCCTCAAGCCTGTTTCCCGTTGAGTCTGGAGCTCTTGTTCCAGCTTCTTCTTTTGATCTGCCAGCTGGTCGCGGAGGGACTGCTGCTCCCGCTTGAACGCGTAGGTAAACTCCTCCTTGTCGCGATCCCGGGTCTTCTTCTCGGTGGTGTCCCGCTCGCGATTCTCGGTCTCGTGTTGCTTCTTCTCCTGCTCCCACTCCGCCCGGGAGGATTCGATCTCCTTCGAGAGCGCTTCCCTGGTTCCCGCAATCTCGTCCTCGAACTGCTGCTGGCGTTGGTTTTGGGATTCGATGAGCGCCGCCAGCGTCGCCGCCGACTTTTCGATCCCGTAGAGTTCCTGCAATTCGCGTTCCTTGCTCGCGATGGCCGCCTGCAAGCTCCGAAACTTGGCGCTTTCGGACGCCAGCCGCTCGGACAGTTCCCCGAGCGCCTTACCGATCGTGGCCTTTAAACTGCCGATGCTGCGATCGACTTCCTCGGCGACGATTGACTCCGCCACCGCGACCGCTTCTTGAGACCGGCGCTCCTCGATCTGCCGTTCGGGATTCAGTTCCGCCGCGCGCGTGGCGGCGAGTTCCTCGGCTGCGGGCTGGAGAGTTTCGAGCAATTCCTGTTTGGTGCTCTTGTCCGAGCGTTTCCGGGTAGTTTTGACTGGCATGGGATGTCCTTTGTCGACGAAGTTTTGCTCAGTATGGCCGGCTCGATGGCGGGCTCAATCGATTTGTTTCTTGTCCATCAATGGAGGGCGCATCTCCGGATTGTCGGTAGCGTCTGGATGTCCGCCGTGGCACGGGCATCGTGCCCGTGGTTCGGAGAAACCTCCAGACATGGGCAAGATGCCCATGCCACATCGGAACCACAGCCAATCGAGAGATGCGTCCGGAGCCAGAGGGCCGTGGGCGGACGGCCATCCCCTTGACCTTCCCGCCGTCGACCGCCAGCTTGGGCTCGTGCTGCGTGAACCCTTCCGCCCCGGTGGCTGAATCCGACCTCAACGCCTTCATCGATCGATGGTCCTCCGCTCAAGCGGCCGAGCGGGCCAACTATCAGCTCTTCCTCACCGAGCTGTGCGATGTTCTCGGCGTATCCCGATCCGGCCGGCCCCGACACCGCGCAAAACGCCTATGTTTTCGAGCGTGGCGTCACCTTTCAACATCGCGGCGGCAAGACGAGCACCGGCCGCATCGATCTCTACAAGCGAGGTTGCTTCAACCTCCGCGCTGCGGCCATCACCGAGCCCGTGCTGCACAAGTTTCAGAACATCGAGAACCGCGACGCCGTGCTCGCGTACGACCGCGAGGAGTTCATCACCGCGAAGATGGTCGAGGCCGATCCGAAGATCCCCGGGCTGCCCGACAACTGGCGCGACGCCGTGCAGCCGCATACCGGCTATCTCTGCGTGTGGGACCGCAAGACGACGAAGACCGACCCGGTGACCGGCCGCCAGGTGCCCGATGGAAAGGCCATCGTCCCGCTCCGCCGCTACGTGAATCCGCGTCCCGCCTGGTGGCCGCAGGCCGACTTTATCGTCGGCAATCCCCCGTTTCTGGGAGCGTCCCGCATGCGCGACGATCGCGGCAGCGGTTATGCCGAAACCCTGCGAGCGGCGTATCCGGAAGTGACCGACAGCGCCGACTTCGTGATGTTCTGGTGGTACAAGGCCGGTGAAGAAACGCTCGCCGGCCGCACGCGCCGCTTCAGCTTCATCACCACCAACAGCATCCGGCAGACGTTCAACCGGCGCGTGGTTCAGAGCGAGATGGATAAGGGCATTTATCTCACGTTCGCGATTCCGGACCATCCTTGGGTCGATGCCGCCGCTTGCTCCGCCGTGCGCCTTGCGATGACGGTCGGCGCCAGACGTGGCGATCTCCCGCCGATCAACCCGGCAACAGCGAAACAAGGATCCGCTTCGAACGATCCGGCGAAACTATAGCGCGTCATCCGTGAGACACCTGACGAGGAAACTGGAGAGAACGAAGTCCAACTCGATCTCGGGCTCGGCAAAGTCTCAGCCGATCTCACCGCCGGCGCCGATGTCTCGGCAACAATCGCGCTCAGAGCAAACGAGGGATTGTCCTCTCCAGGCATGAAGCTTCACGGTTCCGGGTTTTATCGTCACTCCCGAGGAAGCGAAGACGCTCGGGCTTGGCAAAGTGGAAGGGCTTGAAAAACACATCTGCCCCTACCGCAACGGGCGCGACCTCACAGACCAGCCGCGCGGTGTGATGGTGATCGACCTCTTTGGACTCACAACTGAACAGGTGCGTGAAAGATTCCCGAGAGTATATCAACATGTTTTGACATCGGTTAAGCCCGAGCGAGATCAGAACCGGGAACCTCACATCAAGAATAACTGGTGGCTTTTCGGTCGGCCCAGAACTGAGTTGCGCCCTGCACTTACCAATCTTCCCCGGTACATCGCGACGGTCGAAACGGCCAAACATCGTGTTTTCCAGTTCCTCGATGCCGCGATCTTGCCCGACAACAAACTGGTCGTGTTCGCCCTCGATGATGCCTTCCATCTCGGCGTACTCAGCAGCCGCCTCCACACCGTTTATGCTCTTGCTGGTGGTAGTTGGCTCGGCTTCGGCAATGATCCGGTATACGTCAAATCCCGCTGCTTCGATCCGTTCCCTTTTCCCGACTGCACCGAAAAGCAAAAGGAGCGGATTCGGAAGCTCGCGGAGGAGCTCGACGCCCACCGCAAGCGCACGCAGGAGAAACAAGGCCTTGGTCTCACCGACATCTACAACGTTCTTGAAAAGGTTTGCGCGGTTTCCGCTCCGAATTTAGGGCCGGCCCTTGCGGCCGTGCCGCGTTCAACACGGCAGAACGGTCCGGCGACAAGCGCCGACCCTACCGCAAGCGAACCTGGCAATAGCCCTTCCACGCCCGAACCTCTCACCCCAAAGGAACGCGCCGTCCACGAGGCGGCGATGGTCTCCATGTTGCGCCAGCTCCACGACGAAATCGACCGCGCCGTGGCCGACGCCTACGGCTGGCCCTGGCCGCTCGCCGACGAGGCTGGCCGGCCGCGCGCGCCCTCCGGCGACGCGAAGGGCACATTTGTGAAATAGTTCGCGGGTGCTCGCAGCGACCAAGAAAAAACTTTTGGCGGTGACGGCGCACCGCCCTCCAGAAAAACCAATACGCGCGAACAGCGTCACTCGTAGCGGAGCGCCTCGATCGGATCGAGCTGGGCGGCTTTGCGGGCCGGATAAAAACCGAAGAACATGCCGACCGCGGCGCTAAACACGACGGCCACGATGACCGAGGCTGGCGAAACCAGGATCGGCCAGCCGGTCTTCATCGACACCAGTTCCGAGGCGCCGACGCCGAGCACGATTCCGATGATCCCACCGAGGGAGCTGAGGATCACGGCCTCGATCAGGAATTGCAGCAGCACGTCCCTCCCGTGCGCACCCACGGCGAGGCGGATGCCGATCTCGCGCGTGCGCTCAGTCACGCTCACCAGCATGATGTTCATGATCCCAATGCCACCGACGATAAGCGAGACGCCGGCGATGGCACCGAGCAGCAAGGTCATCGTTTGGGAAGTCGCGGTGGCCGCCTGCGCGAGTTCCACCTGGTTGCGCACGGTGAAATCCTGCTCGCGACCCTTGCGGCGCTGCATGAGCAGATCCGTGATATCCTGCTGCACCTTGTCGATTGCCTCGGCGCTGGCGGCCTGCACGAGGATGGAATTGATGTTGGGGCGACGGGCCACGCGCTTCATGTGGCTGGTATAGGGAATGACCACCGTGTCATCCTGATCCTGGCCGAAGAGGTTGAAGCCCTTGGCGGCGAGCATCCCGACGATCTTAAAGGGGATATTGCGGATGCGGATGGTCTGGCCGATCACATTGCCGTCGGGGAAGAGCTGATCGGCGACGGTCTTGCCGATGATCGCGACCTTGGCGACGCTGCGGACGTCCTGATCGGTAAACATGGCGCCGTCGCCGATCGGCCAGCTGCGGATGGAGGGGTAGTCGGGCGATTCACCCATGATTTGGGTGTTCCAGTTGAGGCCATTGGCAAGCACCTGGGCCCGGTCGCGCATCTCGGCGGTGACGCCCACGACGTTGGGGATTTCGCGCTTGATGCCGTCCGCGTCGTCCACGGTGAGCGTGGAGGCGCTGCCCCAGCCGGAGCGCATGCCGCCGGCGTTGAAGCTCCCCGGGAAGACCGTGATGACGTTTTCCCCCAAGCTGGCTACCTGAGCCTCGACCTGTGCCTTCGCGCCGTTGCCAATGCTGACCATCGCAATGACGGCGGCGACGCCGATAATGATGCCGAGCGCCGTCAGAATGGAGCGCATGGTGTTGCGCCGCAGGGCGCGCAAGGCGACCTTGATGGTGTTGAAGACGCGCATGGCTAGGAGGCTGTCGGACTTCTGTCCGGCCAGCCTCCTACTGGCAAAACCGCCCAATCCGACCCGGGGAAACGGGCAGAATCTCGGCGATCTTTACGCGAATTGGAGTCAGATTGGTTCATCGGATTACATTCCCTGCTCAATAAAAGGGGCGGTTTTGCTTTTAGCAGCCTGAAGGGCTGGAAGCCCGACAGGCTGCTAGCCCGAGGTCAACTTGGCCGCCGCCTCGGCGTCCTTCAGCTTTTTCATCTCCACGTCGGCATTGAGACGGTCCGGCACCAGCTCGTCGCGCACAAGGCGGCCGTCGCGTAGGATGAGGTTGCGCTTGCAGTAGCGGGCGATGTCGAGCTCGTGCGTGACCATGACGATGGTGATGCCTTGCTCGTTGAGTTTTTGAAACACACCCATGACCTCGACGGAGGTCTTGCTGTCGAGATTGCCGGTCGGCTCGTCGGCCAGCAGGATCTCGGGGTCATTGGCCAGCGCGCGCGCGATGGCGACGCGCTGCTGCTGGCCGCCGGAAAGCTGGTTCGGAAAATGGTCGGCTCGGTCGGAAAGACCGACGATCTCGAGGCTGTGGAGCGCCCGCTGGCGCATGTCGCGCGCCGAGTGGCGCTGCTGGCCGTACATCATGGGCAGCTCCGTGTTTTCCAGAGCAGTGGTACGGGCGAGCAGGTTGAAGCCCTGGAAAACGAAACCGATCTTCTGGTTGCGGATGTCGGCGAGCTCGTTGCGGTCGAGCTGGGAAACATCGATCCCGTCGAGCAGATAGCGGCCGCGCGTCGGACGGTCGAGGCAGCCGAGCAGGTTCATGAGCGTGGACTTGCCGGAGCCGCTCGCTCCCATGAGCGCCACGAATTCGCCGCGGTGGATCTCGATCGAGACCCCGCGCACGGCATGCACGGGAATCTCGCCGGAGTCGTAGATCTTGTGGATCTCCTCAATTTTGACGACGGCAGCCATAGCAGGAAGCACGGGTGCTTAGCGCCGCATGCCCGGAGGACCGCCGCCGCCGGCAAACGGGTTGCTCGTGGGCGCCGCCGCGGCCGTTGAGGAGCCGGGAATCGTGGCGCTCGTGATGATGACATCGCCTTCCTTCAGCCCATTGACCACCTCGGTATTGATGTTATCGGTGATGCCAAGTTTGACGCTGACCGCCTCGATCACGGCCGTCTTGGGATCCGTGCCGACCAGTTTGTAAATGGTGCGGGTGGTTACGCTGCCGGCGCCGCTGTTCCCGCGGCCGCCGCCGAAACGGCTGAAGTCAATCTCTATGCCGCGTTCCTTGGCGAGTTCCTGGGCCTTCTGCAGGACTTCCGGTGAAGGGGGGCCGTTGCCCCAGGTGAAGCCAACTTCCTGCATGATCTGGCGCACCGCGGCGCGGCGCTGCTCATCGGTCAGGGGTTTGGCGGCGGGCGAGGCGGAGGCGCTGCCGCCGGGGGGGGTGGCGGCGACCGGCGCGGGCTTTGGCAGCAGGCGCTCGGCGATGCGCGCGCGGAGGGCGCTGTTAGCAAGGCGGAGGCCGTTGAGGCGTTCCGCAACGACGATGGAGACATTGGCGGTCATGCCGGGCCGCAGTTTCAGGTCAGGATTGTTGACATCGATGATTGTCTGATAAATGACGACGTTTTGCTGCGTCTGCGGCGCGTTGCGGATTAGGCTGACGCGGCCGTGGAACGGCTGGTTCGGAAAGGCATCGACGTTGAAATTGACCGACTGACCGACCTTGACGTTGCCGATGTCAGCTTCCGCCACCGCGCCGATAATCTGCATTTTCGTCAGGTCGTTCGCGATCATGAAGAGGGTGGGGGCGCTGAGGCTGGCCGCGACCGTGTTGCCGACGTCCACCTGCCGGGAGACGACCACGCCGTCGATCGGGGACAAGATGTCGCAATGATCGAGATTCACCTTGGCCAAGATGAGCGAGGCGCTCTGAATCTTCACTTGGGCGTCGGCCTGGAGGAGTTGGGCCTCGGCGGTGTCAAGATCGGACTGGGCGACGAGGCTCTTCTTAAAGAGCTGCCGGGTGCGCTCGGTGTTCACGCGCGTGAGTTCATAGTTGGCTTTCGCGTTGGCGAGCTGGCCCTCGGCCTGGAGAAGATTCGCTTTGTAGATAGCGGGGTCGATTTGGGCGATCAGCTGGCCTTGTTTGACGGGCGAATTCCAATCCACGTAGAGCTTGGAAATGATGCCGGAGATTTGGCAGCCCACATTGACGTCGAGCACCGGCTCGATGTCGCCGGTGGCCGTGACCACCTGGATGAGATCACCGCGCCCCACGGTGACGGTAGAGTACTCTGGCGGTCTTTCGGTGTCGTGGCGCCAGAAGTACCACCCGCCGGCGGCGATGAGGGCGACGATGATGAAGCTGAGTGTTTTCCCAACACTAAAACGAGAAGACGTGGCCATGAGAATTAGGCGTGAGGCTCAATGCTGACGGTCGCAGTGGCAAGGTAAGCAAAATCAATGGATGCGGAGCTGGAAAACGGCGCGTCAGTAGGGCTTAAGACGCACGACATGCCGGAAGGTAACGCGGAAACCGCTGGTTCAAGCAAACCCGTAGGCGGCGCGCAGGGCCGCGGCCACGTTGGCGGGGACGAACTTTCCGACATCGCCGCCGAACTTGCTGACTTGTTTCACCAGGTGGGAGCTGGTGTAGCTGTAATCTTCGTTCGGCATCACGTAGATCGTTTCAACCGCGGGCTGCAAATGGCGGTTCATGAGGGCCATGTTGAACTCGAATTCGAAATCCGACATGGCGCGCAGGCCGCGGATGATGGCCACGGCGTGCTGTTCCATGGCAAAGTCGACCAACAGACCACGGAAGGTCGTCACCGAGACGTTGGTAAAACGGGCGATATTCGGCCGGATCAACTCGAGGCGCTGGTCGGGTGAAAACAGCGGCCCTTTGTCGGAATTATGGGCGACGGAGACCAAGACGTGATCGAACAGGCGCGCGGCGCGCTCCAGCACGTCGAGGTGTCCGTTGGTGATGGGATCGAAGGTGCCCGGGTAGATGCACAGTCTCATGGCAGATGATTCGGCGTGAGCCGCCAGGCGGTAGTTAGAGGCCGGGCGCGACTGAGGGCAAGCGGGACTGAACGCAAAATTGAGGTTGATCCCGGGGTGCCTTCAGGCAGAAAGGCCCGCACGTCGACGACCGTCGCCCCGATTTGTCGAGCCTAGCCACTCCCCGCTTATGCGCCTCCCCCGCGTTGTCATCGTTTTTTTCAATTGGCTCGCGGTGTCGCTGGGGGTGCGGGCGGCCGACGGGTTTGTCCGGGTCGAGGGCAGGCAGTTCATGCTCAATGGGCGCCCGTGGTACGTTTGCGGCACCAATCTGTGGTATGGAGCCTATCTCGGCCGGCCTGCGAATCCTGCCGGACACGCGCGCCTGGTGCGCGAACTCGACCGGCTGCGTGATCTTGGAATCAACAATCTCCGGGTGTTGGGCGCGGTTGAGGAGTGCGCCACGCGCAGTGCCCTCCACCCCGCGATTCAGACCGCTCCGGGCGTTTACAATGAAGATCCGTTGCAGGGGCTCGATCGCCTCATCGCGGAAGCCGGCCGGCGAGAGATGAAGCTCGTTATCTTCCTGAACAATTATTGGGACTGGTCGGGCGGAATGCCGCAATATCTGGCCTGGGCGAACGGGGGCGCCGCGCCCACGCTCGATACGACGACGTGGCCGGAATACAACCGCATCCTCAGCACCTTCTACACGAATGCGGCGGCGCAGGTGCTCTATCGCCGCTACATCGCAATGTTGCTCGAGCGAACGAACACCATTACGGGCCGGAAATATCGCGACGAACCGGCCATTATGGCTTGGGAACTGGCCAACGAGCCTCGTCCGGGGGAGCGCGAGGGTGACAATGATGCAGTGCTTGTGGCGTTTCAGGCGTGGGTCGAAGGCACGGCGGCCTACATTCACGCGCTCGATCCGCACCATCTCGTTACGACCGGCAGCGAGGGCAACATGGGCTGCCTCAACACCGACGAGAATTTCCGGCGGGTTCATGCCGGGCCGGGCATTGATTACGCCGTCTTCCACCTCTGGCCGAACAACTGGGGTTGGTACAAACGCGCGGATTTTGCGGCGACCATCGGGCCCACGCTGGAAAAGGCCCGTGACTACACCACGCGGCATCTGGCCGTGGCCGATGTGCTCAACAAACCCGTGGTGCTCGAGGAATTCGGTCTCGATCGCGATGCCGGTTTAACGGTGGATTTCGCGACCACGAGCCGGGACAAACTTTATGCGGAGCTCCTTGGAATGATCGAGGCCTCAGCAGTGCGCGGCGGTGCGGCGGCCGGGTCGAGCTTCTGGCTCTGGGGCGGCGAAGGCCGGCCCCCGCACACGGGCGCAGGTTCGCCCGACGGGGTGGGCGCCGGCGAAATGCCGCAGGAGGCTTCGGGACTGAACACGGTGTTCGATTGCGACCAGAGCACGCTGAAGATCTTGCGGGATCATTTCGCGAAAATGCGGAAGATCTCCGACGGGAATCAAATCCGCTCGGTTCCGTGACAATCGAGGTGGGGCGGCTTGTCCTCAAGACGCGCTGAGCCGTATCCATTCAGATTGTAGGAAGCGCGCTTGCGCGCGATTCCGAGGCAAAAGTCGACCGCGTCGGACAGTGGTTCGACGCGGAGCCTTACCTCTCCCCGGTCCTCAGTTGCCGCGAGGGCGTTGAGTATCATGTTATAGACCACTCGCAGCAACAACGCGGGGTCGGTGGTCAGTGTGACGGCTGGCACGGGCGGAGTCATCTGCAGGCGCTTGCCGCGCGCGACGGGGTGATGGTCACTCATCCGCCGCAGATCGTCGAGGAACTGCTCGACCGCGAAGGTCGACAGCCTGCTTCACCCGCAATCAGCAGATGCGCTCCTCTCGCGCGTCCGGCGATCTACGTCCTTGCCTGAACTGGCATGAACGGTGCATACCTTGCGCCGTGACGCACCGATTGCATCTTCCCAACGTGCTGACCCTGATCCGCATGCCGCTGACGTTTGCGATCGTCGCGCTGATGTATGGCACCTGGCCGTGGGCGGCGACGCTGGCCTGCGGACTCTTCGTCGTCGCCGGCATTACCGACTGGCTGGATGGCAAGCTGGCCCGCGAGCGTAACATCGTGTCCGATTTCGGCAAGTTCATGGACGCGCTCGCCGACAAAGTGCTGGTGCTCGGCGTGATGGTGGCCCTGCTTGACCTCCATTACCTGGAGCCGGTGCCAGCGGTGGTGGTGATGTTGATTGTGCTGACGGTGCTGACGCGGGAGTTTATGATTTCGGGGCTGCGCATGATGGCGGCCACGCGCGGCGTGGTGATGGCCGCGGATTTTTGGGGCAAGATCAAGACGATCATCCAGATGACCGCGCTAGGCTGCCTGCTTGGGGAGCCGATGTTCCGGCGAGATTTTGCGCCGCGGTTGGGTTTCTGGTTCGAATGGATCGCGCAGTCGGTGCATTGGATCGGACTCTTGCTGTTCCTCGTGTCAATTTGGTTCATGGTTTCGTCGATGTGGAACTACTACCGGAAATACCGGCACGTGTTGTTTGACGTCCCGGAGGCATGAAGCTCGAACAACCGATCTGGTCCCGTTTTCTCCCGTCCAATCTGGTCCTGGCGTTGGCAACGCTTGGCCCACTCGGCCGCGGACGTCGGGCTCCGGGCACCTGGGGTTCGGCGGCCGGGCTCCTTTATTGTACCGTTTTATTCTGGCGGCTCTGGGACTGGCCATGGTCGGGCCTTGGGACCGCGATTTGGTCCGGTTTCTGGACGGTGATTTTCAGCCTCCCGGGCCTCTACCTTGCGGTGGCGCTTTGCGGCGAAGCCGAGTTTCGTCTTGGCCGGCGTGATCCGGGGGAAGTGATCCTCGATGAATTCATGGCCATGCCGCTATGCTTTCTCGGCTGGCCGGCGGTTGTCCGGGTGTGGCCGCCTTGGGTGGTCTTCATTGCCGGTTTCCTGCTTTTCCGCCTCTTTGACATCGCGAAGCCGTTTGGCATCCGCAAGCTGGAGGATCTGCCGGGAGGCTGGGGCATCGTGTTCGATGACGTGGCCGCGGCGCTCATGGCGTGTCTGTCCTTGCAGGGAGCGGCCTGGGCGTGGAAGACTTGGTAGGTCTCCCACGTGAGAAGCGGGCAGACGCAGGTGTCCGCCGACGCTCCCGCGGGCCTGGCGCCTAATTGGCCGGCGGAGGATCGGCCGGTTGGCTGCGACCGAACGGACGCGCCAGATTCAGCTCGCCCCGAAACCGGCCGCCGGTGCTGATCGTGTTGCCGTCAGGACCGAAGACGAACGTCAGGTTGAATCCGGCGAGCCAGCGCCCGCGGGCATTGAAGACGAGTGCTTTCGGGAGATCCCAGACCACGCCGGGGCGAATGGTGAGGAAATCGTGGCTGCCGCTCCCGATGAATCGCGTCGTGGTGCAATCGACCTCGAGTGTGTAATGCCAGGCGTCGCGATCGTAGAGCACTCCGGGAGTCACACTCAGCGAATTGCTGTGCGGCTCGTTTTTGCCGAAACCGCCGGGAGTGGAAGATGCGGTGATGAAATCCGCGTGCACGTTGAAAAGGCCCGAAAGCCCTGGCACGTCGTCCAGCTTGCGGCCGAAGACGATGTAAGGGACGAAGTGATCATGGCCGTCCGTCAGCTCAATGGGCGGGCGGCTGACGGGAATTGACGAGTTGAATCCGACGCTGGTATCCCAAGTGGGTTTGAGCCATTCCAACCAGGCGTACTTCGCTCCAAAGTGCAACGCGCTGATGCCGTCGCCGTAGCTGCCTTTGCGCAGGCCGTGATCGAAATAGGTGTCAATATCGCTGTTGAGCTCGAAGTGATCATTCACCCCCCAGCGCAACTCGAGCGGGAAGCGCAGATAGCCTTTGTTGAGAAGATCGCGAAGATGGGGCTGAAAGCTGAATTGGACCTGCCCGGGCCGCTCGGTCTTCGGCAGGTCGAGTTCGAACAAGTCCTGGATGCGGGAGATCGCGTTTTGCTCCCAGCTGACGGGTGCGGGACTGGCTGCCGCAGCATCATTCTGAGCCTGGGCCTCAGCGGCGACCGTCAACAAACAGAACAAGGCGATCCACGAGAGGATCCGCCAGGGCGGGGTGATCATCGGCAGGCAGGGTCGGAAGAAGTTGGAACCCGTCAAGAGACACCAAAATACGCCCACGGTTGCGACAAATTTCCTAGGGTAAAATCTGCAGGTCCTCCAGCGGCATACGTACGAGCAATCCTTGCTGCAGCACATCGACGGCGATGATAATTCCCTTGGGATTCGCTGGATCGTCGACGATGCCTTCGATCCCATAAAGCGGCCCACCAGCGACTTTCACCCGGGTGCCCTTCTTGAGCAGTGGATGGAGGCTCAACTCCAAGCCGGAGGACACCACCACTTTGACGTCCTCAAGTTGGCGCAGAAACCCGGCCTGGTCTTCAATCCAGATCGCCCGCACCAGCAAATCCTGCTGATAGACCCGGCTCTTGATTTCCGGCGTGATCTCGGTGAAGACATACCCTGGAAAAAGCGGTTTGGTGAAGCGTTTCGTCTGGTCGCGGTAGCGCCGCACGCTGGGCACGAGCGGCAGGTAATGGGAGAATCCTTCGACGGCGAGCAAACTGGCGAATTTCTTCTCGCACCGGGGTTTGGTGTGACAGGCGAACCAGCGCGGTTCGGCAAAGTTGGGCAGCGATTCAGCCATGCAGAGCGAAGAAAAATGACGGGGCAACCCACCGAGGAAAATCCGGCCGATCGCTAGCGTTTTAGCAGAAAACGGAGCGCGGCATGGTAGCCTTCCAGGCCGAGCCCGGTGATCACCGCCAGGCACGCCGGGGCGGTGAGCGATCGCTGCCGGAATTCCTCGCGCCGGTAAATGT
>Ga0182027_10006026_pt1 | contig 18275 bp, 11 predicted proteins | sample 712E1DmetaG_FD_121300 | JGI IMG/M metagenome (GOLD analysis project Ga0182027, IMG submission 121300) | Permafrost microbial communities from Stordalen Mire, Sweden - 712E1D metaG (Illumina Assembly) | ecosystem: Environmental > Terrestrial > Soil > Wetlands > Permafrost | place: Sweden... | reverse complement strand
GGAGCACTTGCATCTTTCCACAGCGCGTAGGAAACACCAAGCGGTATAATTTGGCGTGCCCCTTCAAAATCATCGATGTACGCAACACCCTTACCACCGTCACTCGCTATCGGACTTGTGCGCGTATTCGGGTTCGGCAGCATATATGCCACTTCGCCATGGACAGAAATTTGCGATAATGCCGTTGTTTTAATGCCTGGTACATAATTCAGCGCATTCGTAAGCCAGTTTGCGTCCAGTGTCGTTCCGCCGTCAACTCCCATAATCATGTTGCTTATTGGTTCTTCACCAAGCCGGACTTTGTCGCTTAAGGATTGCTGGCTGTAGTTCATAATAGTAAAACCAAGTGAAGTGTTTTTGCCTAAATTAAATTCACCGCGCGCACCAAGGAGAGATTTTGAAGCAAGCTGGAACATATCGTTTGCTTCATACTTGATTTGGACATTGCGACCAGGACTGAGATATGCCTGATTCCTGATTACGACCTGACTCGAGATATAATCAACCGTATAATCAACACCCGGTGTCGCTAACTGACCATCGACAATAACCTGTACGCTTCCTTCTACAATATTAAATCCAAGCGAGTAACTTGCTTTCTGTGATGTTTTCGCTGATCCGCGTAAATAATAGAGGTTATGCGGATCGTTCACCGCCTCGTTTAACTCTTTTGTATAAATTGCACCATACGCGAATGAATCTGCGTACGTTTTTGCATCACTTGCCTTCATCCCACTATGTGCCATAAAAAAATTAAAAATACTCGATGTGTCGAACGGCTGCACCGTGGGAAACATAATTTCGCCACGCGCTTCGTTAATGGTGACTCCGGAAATGTAATCGAACACTTTATCAGGTTTTACTGAATTGTCAGCACTAAATCGATCCAATCCGAGCATTTCCATCACCCCGACATTATAAGGAGTTACATCCGTAGCTGGCGTCTGACCCGGCAATTGATAGTCTATATGGAATTCAAAATTCGTTTTATCGATACCAGTTCCGCCAAGAGAATACCGATTCTTCAGCATCATCCTCCAAGCCGGCTGCATTGTCACTCCAAGCTGCGTTGGACACACAAGTTTTAAGACAAGGTTCAAAGAATCTTTTGGTGTCTGGCTCGATTGACCGATAGTTTTAATAGAGCCATTATTATCAATCATATAATACACTGCAATTGCCTGGTCAGCTTGCGGCTGGCTTCGAAGAGAAATTATTCCTGCATATGGATCATAATCAAAATCGGTTGCATCAAGTTTTATAAATTTCATTTCTTCAACTTGTCCCGGTGATGGAAGTCTCGTACCTGGACGCCGGGCAGCTGGAGTATTTTGAGTATAGTCCAGTTCTACCGGGTCCATCAAGGCAAGAACATTTCTGTATTTTGCAGGGTCCATTTCGGTTTTTGTAGAAATCCATACTTCAATTTCATGAATGTGCATCGTCTGCATTTCCGGTTTAATAACCGGCGGAACTTGATAAATATTTTCATAAAATTTTATGTATGAAGTATCGATAAAAAAGTGGCATCTTGAATAATTCGCCGGACGTATTTCCAGCGGAGTAGATTGTCCGCCGCCGGAAAGAGAAAGTTCTTTGATCTGTCCTTTCTTTTGCGTGGTGACAGTAGTCAAGCGCAATGGTCCAATCTGAAATTTCGCCATGATACCAAACAATGCCGAACCCCCAGAAATAAACGACGAATTTGTAGGAAGCGACACGTTACCCGCTTCAACACTCTGCACGAGCTCATCTTCGTACCCCTGGTACTTGACGTGGAGTTGATTTTCATACTCGAACGTGCGCTGAGTATTCCAATCGGCATCAATTTTCAACTTATCGCCGATTTCGCCTTTGACATTCACTTGAATTTCTTGTTTGAAATCTGGCGTGCTTTGGCTCTGACCTAATGCGCTTGATATAAAAAGATCTGATTTTGTATTACGAAATCCTGCATGAATATCAATTGCACCATTGATTGTCATTAAAATTTTACTCGGGCCGAAGATGCTGAAGATCGGGTTCTTGGGAACCGGAATTTCAATCTTCGTAATCTTCCCGAACACATCACCAAGCGTGGTTTTCGTTTCGCCCTGAAGCTGGTAGAATTGCGTCATCGATTCCCAGTTTCGCCGCACAGCCTGCTTCAGCCGAAGCGTGGAATATTCCTCCAATGGCACTTCAGTCGATAGGCGAGTCTCTTTTTCGCCTACAACTTCACGGAGGCGGTACACCCATTTCGTAGAATCCAAGACTGCTTGATGTTTGACTATAAGCGGATCTGAGAGAAACATCGGATGAGTCTTGTGATACGTCCCTTCTTCAGCCGGATTATCTTTGCGGACGTATTGAAATTGTGCAAGCCGTGCCGAAGAATCGCGCGGGAGCGCACGTATTGCTTCCAATGTTTGCCGTGAAGTATCACGAGTCACCGCACCTGCTGTACTCGTTGCTATGCGCCGCTGTGCAGCCTTGGCACGTCGAGAGAGTTTGCCAGACGAATGCTGCTGTTGTGACAATGTCGAATCGGATACGGCGACAAAGAGACTTGTCTCTTCATTCGCTGCAAAGAGGTAGTCTGATGCCTCAATCGACATCTGGCAGAAAAAAACCAGGGCGAATAGAGCACTACTCCACCGTAGACTTCTTATCCGAATAATAAAATTATGCGGAGCCACAAGCACTCGTAAGTTGTTTAATTAATAAAGAATATATTTTAACTGCCAGTTCAGAATGGTCGCAACCGTTCGATATGGCTCCAGGAGGGTTTTAAATGAGGAAATATAAAAAATACAACGTTCATAATACATCATTGCCTTTCACATAAAATAGTAGCGAAAAGAAGTCGAAATTGCAAGCACCAATCAAGAGCAAAATATCTTTGCTTCACTTATGCTTGTTTTGCTTAAATCCCAGAAGCATTTTTTTAACATTTTCATATTCATTCTCTATTTCCGTAATACCGGTACCATCCGGGATCGACTTCCCTGAGCGCCCTATTTCTTCTATTTTCAAGCAAAGAGCGCCTAATTGTTTCGCGCCAAGATTCAAACTGCTTCCCTTGAGCGTGTGTGCAGCAATCATAAGGGAAGGGAGGCTTTGCGTTGCCAATGCCGATGCAATTGCCTGAATTTGTTTTGGCGTTTCCATTAAATAAATGTCGATCAATTCAATAACAAATTCGAAATCTGTTTCCTGCTCCAATTCCTCCAGTCGCGTCAGAAGAGGATTCGAAGAAGCTGTGTCTGCTGTAGGCATATGATTCTCTCTTTAGTATTAACCGTGAATTATATCATACCATTTTTTCATCATCCGTTTCATTTCATCAATGAGAATTGGTTTACTCATATAGTCATTCATTCCGGCTTCTATACATTTTTCTTGATCACCCTGCAATGCATGCGCCGTCACTGCAATGATAAACGGTTGGTTTGACTTGGACACATCAGTGCGGATACGCCGCGTTGCCTCATAACCATCCATCTCCGGCATCTGGATATCCATGAGCACAATATCGTATTTCTTGTTGAGAACTGCATTCAACGCTTCCAATCCGTTATTCGCTACATCTGCTTCCTCACCAAGAATCTTCAAAATCCGGACGATGAGTTTCTGGTTGATGGTATTGTCTTCCGCAACCAAGATATTCATTGGCGGCAGAGTGAAGCGCTTTTCCGGCGGCACAGCACCTGCAGGTGATACCAACGGTTCACTTGTTAATTGTTTTACTATTGCAGCCAGCGTTTCGTACAAAATAATATGTCGAACGGGTTTGAGAACCACATGAAGAATTTCATTATGAGAAATAACGATTTGGTCGCGTTTCGTTCGTAAAGCCAGAATAATGAAAGCCATGTCTGACTTCCCGCTTACTCTGAATATTTCTTCTTTTAAATGTACCCCGCTGTAATCTGTTGATGTCTGTTCTGCTACCACGACGTCGAACAATTCTTTATCTTTCATGAATGAAAGAGCATCTTGTACTGTTTCGGCTGAGCGTACATGAAATCCCCATCCATTCAGCAAGTCCTCTATTGTTTGACGGCATATTTTATTGTTATCGATTACTAACGCCTTCTTTGTTTTGTTGATCAAAGGAACACACAAATTCTGTTCTTCCGGGATTGTGATGTAGCCAGATACATTGATCGTAAAGCTGAATGTGCTGCCTTCTCCGGATTTACTCTCGACCCAGATATTCCCACCGAGCAAAGACACAGCACGTGAACAGATTGCAAGTCCAAGACCTGATCCGCCATATTTTCTCGTGGAAGATGAATCTACTTGCGAAAACGGTCTGAAAAGTTTATGAACTCGATCTGATGGAATCCCAATACCGGTATCTCGCACCGAGAAAAGAATTTCCATCTTGCCGTCTTTCTCAGATACCTTCGAAATCAGGACATGTATCACTCCATGCTCAGTAAATTTGATTGCATTACTGACGAGGTTTACAAGTATTTGTCGTAATCGTGCTGCATCAACCATGACCACTTGCGGTACTTTTTCATCAATCCAATAGACGAGATCAATATTTTTTTGATCTGCTTGGATAGCAAAAAGGTCAAAGGTTTCCTCAATACAAGTTCCTATACGAATGGGGTGCTCTTCTAATACAACTTCGTTCGATTCGATTTTCGATAAATCAAGAATATCGTTTATAACATTGAGCAGGGCATCTCCACTCAGCCGTATCGTTTCTACATATTCTTGTTGTTCAGGAGTCAGTTGGGTATTCACCAGCAGACTGATTGTACCGATAACACCATTCATCGGTGTTCGTATTTCGTGACTCATATTTGCTAGAAATTCGCTTTTTGCTTTATTCGCGATTTCTGCTGCTTCCTTCGCCTGCTGAAGCTCTTCATGCGCCCGTTTGGATTCGGTAATATCTTGCGCAACGACTAAAACTGCTCGGCGGTTGTCATAATCCAAATTATGCCAAGAAATAAGTACATCAATGACAGTTCCATTTTTGAGGCAATGTTTCCCTTGTGCCGTATTAGATTCTCTTGTTTTTATTGCATCAAACATCTCTTGCAAACTCCCGGCATCCTCTTCAGAGCGGAGATTTATTATTTTCATTGCAAGAAATTCTTCCTTCGAAAATCCATAGTGATTGATCGCTGCGTTATTCACTTCGAGAAATTGGCGGGATTCAAGATCGCATACCCATGTAGGAATTGGATTGCTTTCGAAGAATATTCTGAATCGTTTTGCACTTGTGCGTATTATTTCTTCCGCTCTTCGATGTTCTGTGATATTGCGGTACCCGCTCAGTATCATTTTCTGATTATTATAGTTCACTAATGAAGAAGACACCAAGAGAATTTTCTTTTCACCGGATTTTGTTCGTATTGTTAATTCCGATTCCCGTACTGTGCCCGCGTCCCATAGTTCCCTCCGTATGGAGAGCATCCGTTGATATTCGTCTTCCGTTGAAGAAAGTACTCTTTCGAAATCAGGATTATCGTTTGCTTCTTTCAAAGAATAGCCTGTGAGTTCCTCCATACGGGGATTAAACACCTCGTAGAGTCCTCTTTCATTACTTAAGGATATTCCTTCGCTCACCGTGTTGACAATCGTCAATAATCTACGTTCACTTTCCGCAACACGCTCATTGAAAAGTTTTTTTTCAGTAATATCACGAGCAACGACGGAAAACCCCGAGATCGTTTCGTTTTGAAATATCAATTGCACATTCTGTTCAAGCCAGACAGTATTTCCATTTTTTGCCAGAGACGGAACATCTCGAGAGGTTACAGGTACTTTTTTGAAAAACTGCAGACCATAATATTTTTCAACAGACTTGCGATATGACGGATGGACCAGCTCCAGGAAGTGATGGCCAATTAGTTCATCTTGGCGATATTGCAACAAACGAGTTGCTGCGGGATTGAAGAATGCGATTAAACCGTTTTCATCCGTCCGGTAAATGAGTTCATTTGCTGAATCAATAGTGTGTTTATATTCCCGCTGGCTGTTCCGCAGTTCCTGCTCTATGCGTCCTTTTTCAGCCAATGTAGTTTTTAACCGGCGGACATTACGGCGCATTTCCAGTTGTGAGATTACAAGGCGACTCAAATCTTGAAGAGCAGATTGTTGCTTTTCTGTTAGCGTGCGCGGCTTTATATCGAGTATACAAAGTGTACCAAGCACATGTCCATTTGGATTTATAAGCGGTGCTCCGGCATAAAAACGAAATTTCGGACCTTGCTGGACAAGCGGGAACGATGCGAAACGCGTATCTTTTTCCGTGTCATCAACGAGGAGTAATTCTTTTTGTTTTATTGCTTCATTGCAAAAGGATTGACCGCGTGGAATTTCCAGTTCTTCGATTCCAACCTTCGATTTGCACCATACTCTCTCTTCGTCCACGAGAGTGATAAGGGCAATCGGCACACCACAAATCTGCGACGCTATGGATGTCAGCGCATCGTATTCAGCCTCCGGTGGAGTATCGAGAATTTCATACTCCTTTAATTCATGAAGCCGTTCTTTTTCATCCACTTTTTGGATCATAAAACAATTTCTTTCTCTCTCACCAATCAATAAGCTTGGCAATGGTTAATGGAATACATTGTTCAAAGTTTATTCTGTATACCTGAGCTGTATTAATCCATTGCTCATGTTTTTTATTTCTTCAACTTTGTCGGTACTATCGCTCCTTTGATCCGTAGCAATACCCCGTTGTTATCCAGAGTTGTTATATAATTCGCAACAACCGGAATAGTTTTTCCCGAAGCATTCATAAGCTTCACATGAAAGTCCATGACATGTGATGTCTTCTTTAACCGTTTTATCAGATCATCCTTGATCCGCTTGCTAGAACTCAAAATGTTCACACGTGCAGCAACCATTTCATTATGTGTATTAAAACCCAATAGGTGCATAAAGGCAGGGTTGCCGTCAATGACAATTCCCTCTGCATTTGCAATGAAATGACCAATAGAATTCTCTTCTATAAATTCTTGATAACGTTGTTCACTCTGTTTAAGGACAGTTAAATGATGTTTTTGATCAATGGCTTTTGCGATCTGAATTGAAACAAATTCCAACATGCGTTGTTGTTCTGTGCTGAATCTATTCTTATCCGAGTAATCCTGCACCGCAAGCACGCCTATTACTTGTTCACCGACTATAAGCGGCACACCAAGCCATATCTTCGATGGAGCACCCACAAGGTCAACTTCGCCTCGATTCCTTAGTTCCTCATCCACTTCCGGTGTGCAGAGCAGCGATTTTCCTGTTTTGAGCACATACTCAGTTAAGCCTCTCCCTGATTTCCGCGATGGGTCCGGCTTATCAACTTCATCTACAAAATATGGGAAACTCAAGAAATCTTTTTCCTTGTCATACAAAGCGATATAAAAATTTTGAGCCGGCATAACTTCTTGGATTAACCTATGAACTTCTGAATAAAGATCGTCCAAAGTTTGACTCGAATCTTGTACTTGAGCGATACGAAAGACTACATCCTTAATCATTTCTGCCTGCTTCTCTACAGTTATATCTCGCTGTGTGCCCCATACGCGGACGAGTTTTTCTCCTTCAACGACACCAATCATATTATTCAGGAAATACTTCGATTTACCGCTTTTGTCAATTTCGTGTGATGCGGCATTGACTAAGCGATAATTGGAACGAATGAATGAGCGGAGATATTCAATATTTGTCGGATCTGCGGGATCAAGCAAGTCTTTCAATTTTGCTCCAAGGAGCTGTTCGGCAGATACAAGGCCGTACATTCTTGCCATAGCATCGTTGCATTCTGTTAAATAACTGATTTCCATTAAGTATTTAATTTGTCTCTCTTCGGACAAACGGATCGGCATTGGCTCCGGGGATTCAAAGCACCAGATGGCCTCGGCACTATGTTCGATGAACGCGCGAAAACGTTCTTCGCTGATACGCAAGGCATCTTGTACATTCTTCAATTCTGTGATGTCTGTAATCGTTCCTTCGTAATAGAGAATATCACCAAGCCGGCTCCTCACCACTCGGGAATTTTCTAACACATCGATAGTCTGACCATCTTTCCGCCGAAGTTTAAACTCGGCATTTTTTACTCGTTCTCCTTTATTAAGAAGGTTTAAGTAGTGCCTCCGTTCTTCAGAATTAATGTAAAGTTCATTTTCAATATCGAGAAGCAGTAAATCGGTTTCAGAATTGTACCCAAGCATCCGGGCAAGAGCCGGATTTGCCGTTAGAATTTCTCCGTCAGGAGATGCTTGATACACTCCATCTAATACGTTTTCGACGAGTGTTCGGTACTTTGCTTCTGAACCTCGTATGGCTTGTTCAGCTTTTATTCGTTCTGTGACATCACGTAAAACAACCTGTATAGCGGACTTCCCATGCCACAGAAACGGCATCGCTGCAACCTCGGCTTCAAATGTTGAACCATCGAGCCGTACAAATTTTTCTTCAATCGTGGGAGCACGTTGTCCGTGTTTTGACATTTGGAGAACTCGATCTTTTACAGTAATACGATACTCCGGATGAACCAGCTCCATAATCGACCGTCCGATCAAATCATCCGGTGATTTGGCAGCAAATATTTGTACCGTCGCAGTGTTGACAAATACTAATGTACCGCCGATATGAACAGCAATCGGATCAGGCGAGAGTTCGACAAGTGTGCGGTATCGCTCCTCGCTTTCACGTAATGCTTGGTCCGCGCGTTCTTTTTCAGTAATATCGCGCGATACTCCCATGACACCGATCATATCACCTTTTACATCCCGCAGAACAGACGATGACAGTAAACTCTGGAATAACTCGCCATTTTTTCGCTTGCTAACAACTTCCTGCACATAGCGGCTTTTCTCCATTGTGGTTTTATAAACCCTATTACTCTCCTCCGGGTCGGCATAAAGGATTCTTACAGGCTTTCCCAGAAGTTCTTTAATGCTGTAACCGTAGGTCTCTTCTGCTGCTTTGTTAAACTCGATGATATCAAGATTTTTATCAACTGCAATAATCATATCGAGTGAACTGTTGATGATGCTCTGTGCATATTCCTGTGCGGCTTTCAATCGTTCGTCAGATTTTGTAATCTCAGAAATATCGCGGGACATACCCATATAACCAATTTTTTCTCCGCGGGAATTCAGCAGTACTGCCGAAGAAAGAAGACACGGAAATACTTCACCATTTTTGCGTTTGTTCCATATTTCTGTCACTTCACGCCCCAACTCATTCACTTTCCTGTTGATTCGTGATCCAGCATCTGGATCTGCATATAAAATATCAATATGCTTTCCTATGACCTCCTCTTTCTTATAGCCGAAGGTTTTTTCTGCTGCTTTATTGAATTCGATGATATGCCGTTCAAGATCGACGGCGATCACCATATCCATGGAACTTTCAACAATACTTTGTGCATAGTCCTGTGAGGTTTTTAGTGCTTCTTGCACCCTCTTGCGTTCAGAAACATCCTTAAACACCAACACAACTCCAACGGTATTTCCAAGTTCATCTTTTATCGGCGATGCACTCTCTTCAATTGGAATTTCTTTCCCTTCGCGTGAAACAAGCGTGGCATGGTTTTTAAGTACTGCGGTAATTTTGTTTTTTAGAATTTGGTCGACTGGGTTGGTAACGTGAGGTTTGATTATCTTCTCTGTTGTACGGAATATTTTCAGCAAATCTTTTCCAACCGCCTCATTCAATTTCCAGCCTGTAAGATTTTCTGCAGCAGTATTCATAAATTTGACGGTACCGAATGTATCTGTAGAAATGACCGCTTCTCCAATACTCCGAAGCGTTGTACCGTACCATGTCTCATTCTCTTTGAACTTCCTCTCTAATTCTCTTCTGTAGAGAGCCATCTCGATTGTTGTATGAAGTTCACGTTCTTCAAATGGTTTCAGGATGTAGCCGAAAGGCTCCGTTTTACTGGCACGATTCAACGTATCGTTATCTGCATACGCACTAAGAAACACGACAGCAATTCCATGCTGAAATCGAAGTGCAGAAGCCGCCTCTATTCCATCCATCCCCCCCTTTAAACGGACATTCATTAAGACTAAATCAGGCGATGATGCAATCGCCTTTTTAATTGCTTCTTCACCCGTGGAAACGATGCCAACAATATCATACCCGAGGTCCATCAATCGTTTCTGAAGATCTTTTGCAACACTATTTTCATCTTCGACGATTAATATTTTTGGTTTGAGCATCACCTCTGCAATCCTCCATCTTGAATATTTTCATTGAAGATCATGCATCCTTCAATACCAAGCCATTTACTTTTCTCAAGAGAACCACATTAATCTTTTGTAAGAGTGTTTTTGAGTTCCCAATCATGTTGAATCAAGAGATAATTTACTGCGATTGCGCAATAACGCGCGTGCAATCCCATTTGGTTCAAGGTGTTTTTCTCTGATACTTCACTTAATCAGTCAGAGGCATCCTTGAGGTACGGTTTCCCCCTTTATTTGAAATATACTTACCATCGCGGGCAAAGGCAATATCTTAAACTTGTAAAGACCAGACATTCTCGCTATATTTCGGTGTAATGTTTATTCTCTGGCGACATATCCTCCGTGTACACATCGGACCATTTCTCTTTTCCGTTGTATTAATGATGGGTATTTTTTTGCTCCAATTCCTTATGAAGTATCTTGACCAATTGACGGGAAAAGGATTAAGTCCGGCTGTAATCGCTGAATTGATTACACTCAATCTTGCATGGATGCTTGTGCTAGCGGTTCCTATGGGTGTCCTTGTAGCTACACTGATGGCATTTGGCGGATTAGCTTCTACCAATCAGATTACAGCGATGCGGGCAAGCGGCGTAAGTCTATATCGTATGATTGCTCCAGTGATTGCTGCGTCTATTATTATCTGTCTTCTCTTGATCAGCTTCAATAACGATGTATTACCTGATGCGAATCACAGAACAAAAGTATTGACAAATGATATTTCACATAAGAAACCAACTTTGACCCTCGTACCTGGGATGTTCATCCAATTGCTGCAAGGGCACAGTATTTTAGTCAGGAAGACATTTGAACATACAAACGATCTTGAAGGTGTGACCATTCTCGACTATTCCCAGCCTATGATGGCTTCTACAATCACAGCACACCGCGGAACAATTTCCTTCTCCACCGATTATCGAAAGCTTATTATGGATTTATCAGATGGTGAAATTCATCAGGTGAATAATCAATTTAAAAGTCAGTATCGCATTATTCGATTTCAGAAGCACAGGATTGTGATGGAAGCAGAGGGGTTTAACTTCCAACGCTCGAGTGTAACTGATATTTCCCGTGGAGACCGCGAGATGAATGTTCAAATGATGTCTCATAATGTGGACAGCATCAGAACATTGATAGCCAATACCGATCGTCATCTCATAGAAATGACTGGCAAGCGGCAGGAGGAAATTCTGGATGTGAGGAAACATATTGAACCCTCCGTCATTTATTCGACACCACTTGAAGGAATAAAAGCAGATCCTTCACAACAGGCGGCAGTTCGTTCTGATCTTTTTTTAATCAGTATTTATGAACGGGCTGTGCGCTCATATTTAGTAGAGATCTATAAAAAATTTTCAATTCCATTTGCATGTATCGTTTTCGTATTTATTGGAGCGCCGCTCGGCATTATGTCGCGACGCGGAACCTTCGGCATGAGTGCAAGTCTTAGCTTGGGATTTTTTGTATTTTATTGGGCGTGCCTGAAAGGAGGCGAGAACCTCGCAGATCGAGGGTATTTCGATCCGTGGATCGGAATGTGGATCGCAAATATTGTTTTAGGAGTCATAGGATTATATTTGACTGTGAGAACAGCACGAGAGAATCCTACTATTGACTGGTCACGCTTTGCCCGATTGGTTCCAAAATCATGGCGATCGGATTCTCCTTCACCGGAGGAATCGTGAAAATACTCGACCGTTACATAATCCGGCAGTTTCTTGTCGTATTTGTTTTCGGATTGCTTGCATTCATTTTCATCTTTATCATTATTGATATGATGGAGAAATTGGATGATTTCATCGACGCGCAAGCACCGACGAGCACCGTTGTACAGTATTATATTGCTTCCATCCCTGATATTGTCAAACTGATGATTCCTGTTGCCGTGCTGCTTTCAGCATTGTTTGTAACCGGCAGGCTGTCCAGCCAGAACGAACTTGCTGCTATTAAATCTAGTGGGACCAGTTTGTATCGAATTATGGCGCCTTTTCTCATTGTCACATCCTTAATTTGTCTTGCATCAATCTATCTCAACGGCTGGGTAGTGCCCTATGCCAACCAGAAAAAATTCGATATAGAACGCACTCACCTCAATCGTTCTATCCAAGCAACAGTTCGATACAATATTCTTTTCGAGGAAGGCAGAACACGCATTGTTTCTATCGGTAATTACGATACACAAGCCAAGTGCGCTCGTCAAATCAGTATTCAAGATTTCGATAGTACTGATATAACCATTTTACGGCATAGGTACGATGCACTTCAAATGCAATGGATCCAAATCAATGCAGCTGATGCACAAAAAGGGAATTGGGTGCTCCTTCATGGAACCACACGCAGTTTCCTTGATACTACGCAGACTCTGCTTTCCTTCGATAGTTTAATAGTTGGGAAACTCTCATTAACGCCATCTGATATACAAAAAAAACAACGGACTCCTGATGAGATGGATTATTATGAATTGCGGGAGTTTATAGCAAACCAACAACGCGCCGGACAGGATGTCGCAAGGTGGTTAGTGGAGTTTCATTTCAAGCTTGCGTTCCCTTTTGCAAGTATTATTATGGTACTTTTCGGCGTACCTTTTGCAGCGAGCAGGCCGCGCACTGGCGCTGCGCTCGGATTCGGTATTGCTACTGCAGTAACCTTTATTTACCTCGGTTTTATGAAAGCGAGTCAGGTGTTTGGATACAACGGGGATCTCAATCCGCTTTTTACTGCGTGGCTTGCTAATATAATTTTTTTTACAGCAGGCATTGCTAATCTCATAAGAGTCCAAAAATAGCTTTGCCAGGTGAATCCTTTACAAGGCAGGTCTATAATCGACCACACTTTTTTTGTTGGCATTCCTAGATTGATTTTCCATCGCCTCGATCTCATCGTCCCAGTGATGAACGGCTTGTAAGAATCGAATCAACAGCAAAACTCCGATGAAATACCCAAGAATTATAATCCCTATCCACATAGTACACCTTTCTTTCTCTTTGTCCGATGTTGTTATCAAAATAAAATCATTCAAGAGTTGTGCCACGGAAAATTATAAGAAGGGATCAGCTAGACTAATCGTTTTCGTAAAATTCTATAGTATTTTTTAGTACGCTTAGAATTCCCTTATAAAACGAAAAGACACAGCTATAGAATTATTTGCTGATTCTACAATTGGAGATTTTACAACTACGCAGTCGAATTTGAATTCAATGATAATCCCGGTGCACTATGACTGGATTGTTAGGAATTCTGTAGTAAACTCATATTTAGATTTGGATGGCGACAATCCCGAATTATTTTATCTTCCGAGACTGTAATATGCTTGATAGTAATAGTGTGCGGTTTTCAGCAGTCTTGATCAAAAAGATTTCATTAAACTGGCGTAACAAATTTCCCCGAATTATTTTCTGAATGCTTGGGGGTCTATTTTATTCTTATTCTTCGTGCCTGATGTTTACTGTACACTTGTTCTACCAAGACAGGGAGTCTTATGGTATCCATTTCCCCTTTAACAAAGTATTCTGATGCTCCCCATTTATACGCTTCTTCATAAATTTCATCTGACCCATAACCGGTAATTAAAACTACAGGAATATCCATTTTCTTCCCATACATCCACTGCAAGATATTAATTCCGCTCGTGCCCTCCATTTTGTAGTCCAATAGTAGAATATCATATTGTTCTTTTTGCAAATGCTGGAAGGCTTCCTCTGCGGAATTGCAAAGAACAACTGAATGTCCATGCCCTGAAAGAGATTTTCTGAGAAGAACGCCATATGGATGATCATCATCCACTATAAGTACACGGAGTAGTTGTATTTTCATCGACGTATCTTATAACGAAAGGAACTGTTTGTTTGTCTATGAAGTAAGTGTACAACAAACAAAAGAAGAAGTCAATTCTGTATTATAAAAATACTTCATCTTGGGCATCTGGGTACGTGGCAAATCGACATAGTCTTCAGCATACATCTGAAGGAAGGAAAAATGAAGAGGGCAGGGTGAATAGGACTGTTTTTAGTCCGCCCTGCGCTGGCGTTCCGAATTAACTTGCTTATATACTTTCAGGACGAGCTCTGGGAGTTGCGACATATCTGACTTTCCTTTGACAAAATAATCTTTCGCCCCCCATTTCCACGCCTCAAGAGCAATTTCCTCTGAACCATAACCAGTAATAATTATGACAGGAATATCCATCTTCATTCCATACATCCATTGCAGCACATTGATACCGCTCGTTCCGGGCATTTTATAATCGAGCAGAACAACGTCATACTTGTTTTTTTGAAGCAGGCTGATAGCATCGTCTCCCGTTTCACAAGCTTCAGTTGTGTGTCCACATCCTTTGAGGGTTTGCATGAGGACAATACGATAGGTAGGTTCATCATCTACAATAAGTACATTTAATAATTGTTCGGTCATGCAAACTCCAGAACTAAATACAATAAAACAATCTGATAGTGATTTATTTGTTTTTCTAGTGAAAATACATCGATTATTATGGGGAACAGCTCATAATAACCATTCTCAAGATTCGTTAAAATAGCACCTATTATGTAATGCAGTCCCTAAAGAAAATCACAAACAATTGAAACATAACAAACTCGTAATTCACATGCAACGAAACAACGCAAGAAAATAGAATATCAACACTAAAATAATCTATGGAAGACAAACATCTTATACAAAATCTGCCCCATATAACATTATATTTTATTTTATAACGAATGCTGGATAATTATTATTCTTTTAAAGGCGCTTTTGGACCCTTGCGGAAAATCCATACACCAACAATCGCTACCAGAAGAACTCCTAATACGATTAGTATATACGTGAGCCATGATGCACCCGGCATAACGGATGCATGCCATTTTTCAAATTTTGTTTCTATATCTTTTTTCTGTGCGTCAGAAATTTTATGCAATTCAATGAGGGATGGAAGCCATATTGCATTCAAATCGGTTTGCCATAAACTTTCATTAAAATTTGTGAAAAGTTTATAACGTGTATCTTCGGATTCCTTATTAACATTTTGTATCTGCTCATCAAAGAAGGCGATAAAACTTGCAACGAAATCATCGCCATTTTTAAACTCTTTGACAATAAATCCTTTTTCTTTAAACAGCATGTTGAGTGAGCGCCACATTGCACCATCAACATTATCCCCCCACGTCGCAAGCATCGAATCGACTATGCCGACTTCACTCTTCTTCGATTTCCCACTCAGATAGAGTGAAGTCAGTTTCACTGACAATCCAATCCATTGTGATTGAAATCGTTTCTGTTGTCGCACAAGAGTTACGAGATCACTTCCTTTTAGTTGTGTCGCTTCGAGGAAGGCTATATTATCAATAATAGACCGTTTGACATTTCCAATAATATCGTGACGATCAATTTTGCCTAAAAGCCCCTGTTTTTCAACATCCTTCATGTCACCGACATTTTTATCGTATTGCATAAATAGGCTGTCTGTGAGAGCAAAGATAAGTGCGTCACGTTCCTGTAATCCTTGGCGCAACCTTACTACCATACGACGCAGTGAATCAATAGGTGTGGCAGAATTAAACAGATCACCAGAAAGTTTTTTAACATTCAGTGAAAGCTGCTGTACTTCAGCCATTAATGATTCGTTCTGGGATGTTATTTTTTTTACTTGATCCGACAGTTCTCCGATTTTTATTTCCAATTCAGTAATACGCACAATTTGACTTTCGATAACACCGAGGTCTCTTTGTCGTATAAGCAGCTTGCCTCTCAGTTGTTCTATTGTTTTATCATATCCATCGGGATAATTGGCTTGATTGATAAGTGTTTTATCGCCACTAAATTCTTTTTCGACCGCATCAAGTAATGTAGTAGCTTCTGCACACTCCTGTACAGTCTTTGCTTGGTCAATATTTTTTGCAATTGATTTAGTGATACCCTGAAAACGCTGAACAACAGCATAGTCCGATTTTTGCTGCGCACTAACTACAATGTTCATAATCGCCAGCAAAGCAACAAGCCGAATGATGGTCTTCATTTTTTTTCTCCTTCAAAAACTCCATCTTCAGTTAACAAGACGGCCGGATTTTTTCCATTGACGACTTGGATGAACGGCACTCGCTGGTTCAATGCTGGTTCACTCAGTCCGTTCTGTTCTACAAGAATTCTGTTTTTAAGCTTCAAACCACCTTCTGTTTGTTCAAATACATAAACATTCTTAAACTGTGAAGCTGTTATAAAGTAATACCCTTTCATATCACGGATCATCCGCAAATTCACTTTTGCGATATTGACAGAATCCCGTGTCTCAGCAAAAAGGAGTGCTTTAACATTGAGTGAAAAGCTGTAACGTTCATTTTGTATTCTCCCTTGACCATCAACGCTCAGGACAGACTCAACCGGCCAAGCAAAATCAGCTGGTTTTAGCATCAGCGATGAACAGCCGGTCAGGATAAAAAAAGATATATAAATGAGAATGAAAATAGCCTTCATACTACCTCCAAGATTATAATTCAAGAGGAATTTTACATAATAAATCTGCATCAATGTATAAAAGGAAAGTGTCGGATTCAAGTGTTGTATCCCAAAAACTCTGCGCAAACACATTACAGCTTTTCTTTCATAAAAAACGCAAATATAAACTTCAAAAAAAGTAAAATATTTGAAAGCCTAGCGTTTGAAAGATTGACCGATGAATGCATTTTGGACTACTTGACCTTTTCCTGCTTCCACCAACGAGTGACGACTTCAGCAATTTTCGTTTTAGCATCACTTTGTTTCCATTTCTCATAAAACCTGATATCACTGCTATCTGGTTCCGGATTAGGAAAATCGATTTGCACGCGTAAAGGCATAGAGATCGCTTCGCCAACAATGAGTGCTTCTCCTGTCCTGAGTGATGGTAAAACATCAGTAAGACTTGCGAATGTATCTGGCACCAGCCGTCTGATATAATTCTGATCAAGCGGGTTCGTTAATCGAAGCACAACATAATTGTTGCATTGCGAAAGAATTGTTTCTGAGACTTCCGACGGACGCTGGCTGATGATCATACAACTGACACCGTATTTTCTTCCTTCTTTTGCAATACGCTCTACTGTTTTACGCGCAGAAGCCGTTGTTGTACCGGTGCTTGGTAAATAATTATGCGCTTCTTCAAACACCAAGAGAATTGGAAAATCACGGCGGTTGGGATTCCAGAAATTAAAATCAAATATTAACCGCGCCAGAAGCGATACTATCGTGTTAACAATATCGAACGGTACGCCACTCATATCCAGAATTGTCACTTGCGCACTGCCGTCGGCACCCAGTATCTTCGATAGCAAATCGTTAATGGCTGAAGATTGAACATAATTTTTAAGCCGGAACATAAAAGCGTATCGCGGGTCGTTCAACTTGCCGTCCAGCCGAACAAGGAATCTGGCAAACTTACCGTAGAAAGGTCCCTCTTTCACTGTCGCACCCATAGTTATTTTTTCGCTGTCCAAAAACTGCAGTTTTGCTCGGATCTCGCTTAAATCATAATACACCGGAGTGTCAATTGTAATCATCGATGACATTTCCGGGTTCTTTCCTTTTTTCGACATAATGACGAGATCCTTGAGTACAGTAATCTGACTTGATGCATTCTCATCCCTGTCATCAATAAACATTTCACGCAATTCGTCAAAGTTCATCAACCAATAAGGCAATTCAAATTCTCCGATATCGAGATGATTGCAGTTACCCTCGAATGCTTTATTGTATTCATTGTGAATATCAAGGATGATGATATTTGTATCGGGATACTTTGAAACTTTTTGTAAAATAGAGGCGACAGCACAAGATTTTCCAGATCCGCTAGAACCAAGGACCGCTATATGTTTTCCAAAAAACTTATTCGCATCGAGAAAAGCGCGTTGATTTTCGAACAACGAAATCTGTCCAACTGAAAATCCATATCGCTGGTACACTGCAAATGCTACAGCAAGGTCAGCATCTTCTGCAAAAAACACCGGCGTATCAACAACAGGAAAAATAGAAACACCGCGTTCAAAGCGACCGTTTTTTACAGTGCCTACCATCGAAGCAAGAAGAATATATCGCTGCTGC
>Ga0182027_10006025_pt1 | contig 18276 bp, 12 predicted proteins | sample 712E1DmetaG_FD_121300 | JGI IMG/M metagenome (GOLD analysis project Ga0182027, IMG submission 121300) | Permafrost microbial communities from Stordalen Mire, Sweden - 712E1D metaG (Illumina Assembly) | ecosystem: Environmental > Terrestrial > Soil > Wetlands > Permafrost | place: Sweden... | reverse complement strand
CGCAGCCTGGACTCGACTTTTTGCTCCCGGAGGCGTTTTTTCGCTTGCAATCTGTATTTAGTATATTATATATAGACACAGATGAAGCGCAAACCGCCCGCGCTCCGCCAGAAACTCTGGCGCGATTTTCGCGCCTGGGGCCGGCTCCTTCGCGCCATGACCTCGCAAGGCCCTTTGACTCCGGGCTCTTTCTACTTGATGCGTCGCAAGTGCGGCAAAGCCTCCTGCCGTTGCGCCCGGGGCCATCTCCATCCCGCTTGGGTTCTGACCCGCACCGAGTCTGGCCGGCACAAACTTTATGCGGTGCCCGCCGACCAGCGCGCCCGTGTCCGCCAACTGGCGGCCGCCTGGCGGCGTTACCAGCGCGCCCGCGCCCGTCTGGTCAAACAGGCGGCCGCCCTGTTGAAGCTGGCGGATCAAGTCGCCCAGAACGAGCGGGTGGATTGGCCCGCCCCATGAACCTGACCTTCATCGAATACCCGCCGCAGAGACACCTGGCAGCCTTTCGCCAAGGAGACTTTGATAACTTGGAAGTTCCTGCAAGAAACCCTGGCCAACCTGACCCCGGAAGGCTTGGCCGCGCAACTTAAATTGATGCAGCAGTGGGTGGTCATTTATTTGGGGTTGGCCTACACCCAGTTGCCGGTGGTCAGCTTCACCCGCGAAGCTATCCAGTTGGAAGGAACAGCCAAAGAGAAAGCTCTGCGCAAGCTGGCTATCCTGGAGGACGCCCTGTTCACTCCGCTGCCCAACCCTCGTCCCATGTAACTCAACACGTCATGCACGTTCGCCAGACCCGCCACGTTGGCCGAAGGCATCAACGCGGCCCGCACGATCATCGTCTCCAACCCGCCCGGCTAATATCTTCCATATCCGCCTCCCCACTGTCTGAATCGCAGGGGATGAGATGGTTTGAGGTGTTTCGCTAGTGCGCTTGGTTGGACAGGCCACGCTCGGAAAGCTGAATGGGGATTTGATGAAAAAGAAGACAGAGGCGGCAGACCATAAAACCGCCGCGTCATGATTATGAATAAAATTCCGAAATCCAGGCTGAAGCCCGTTATAGTATCTCGCGTTGTAAGTCTTCTGGCGATGAGAAATCTTATTGTTTGTCTGCTTATGATGATCTCCTGTTCAGGTTGCAAAACTGATTATGCATTTGATGAAAACGAAGACAGAGACGGCAGACCATAAAACTGCCGCGTCATGATTATGAATGAAATTCCGAATTACATGGAAAAGCAGAAAGCAGAAATTGGGAAAGCAGAGGACAGAGGTCGCAGGTCAGACGCCAGAGGGCGGACGGCGGAGGGCGGAGGCAGGGGGAAAGCGGAGAGTTGCCCGCAGATTGACGCATCCTCCTTCGCCAAGGGTTCCGCCTTCGCAGGGCCTACGGAGGACAAGTCGGGGGACGGGGATGCACGCAGATACTGAGCAGTTGGTTGCACAGACTATAGACTGGGAGAAAAGAATAGCCGCAAAACGGCGCAAAAGGCGCGAAAACCAAAGAGGGTTTGCGCTTTTTGCGCTTTTTCGCGGCTATTTTTTTGTGACTGGGTCGGTCCCGCATAACCGGATATTTTCTCCCCGGCTTGCCGGGGCATGAAGGTGACCGGTTTGGCCAGATATTTCATAGTTCCTGGGTAGCACGGGCGACCCGCCCGTCCCGCCGGGCCACTGGCCCGGCGGATGCCCTAATCCGACCTTTCGTAAAGGCACTGACCCGAGCCTAAAGTCCGTCCATTCCGGTTCCGGTCGGCGAGTCGCCGACCGGGACAGGCGAGTCGCCTGTGCTACCCACCGCTATCCCTTCATGAGCCAGCAGTGGGCGGGGATTGTGGAGCACAAAAATGGCTTGCGCGGGTTGGGGGGGAGTGCATCCTCACGTTATGAAAGTAAAAAGGCCTGTTCCCACGGTTGTTGGCGTTTGCAGCGGTGCGCCTGTCCGGTAGTCGCACGCTTATGGCGCTGATCAAACCATTTGCCGCGTTGCGGCCTCAACCGCAGTTGGCGGAGCGAATTTGCGAGCTGCCTTACGATGTCATGTCATCGGAGGAGGCGCGCGCGACGGCGGCGGGCAATCCGCTCAGTTTTTTGCATGTGAGCAAGCCGGAAATAGACCTGGCACCCGGGGTGGATGTTCACGACGCGCAGGTCTATGCCAGGGGCCGGGAGAACTTTGACCGGCTGATCAGCGAGGGCGCGCTCCGGCAGGAGGCCCGGCCCTGTTTCTATCTCTACCGGCAGATCATGGGCCAACATTCCCAAACGGGCTTGGTGGCCGCCGCCAGTTGCGAGGATTATCTGCGCGGCGTGATCAAACGGCACGAGCTGACGCACCCGGACAAGGAGGATGACCGCGTCCGGCACATCGAAGCGCTCGGTTCGCAAACCGGCCCGGTTTTCCTGGTGTATCGCGCGAACAAAGTGATGGATGAACTGGTTGCCAAGAAAACCGCGCAGCCCCCGGACACGGATTTCACGTCGCGCGACGGCATCCGCCATTCATCGTGGACTTTCCGCACCGGCAAACACATTGATCTGATGCGCCGCACCTTCGCGGGCATCCCGTCGCTTTACATCGCCGACGGTCATCATCGCGGCGCGGCGGCGGCGCGGGTGCTCCAGGCGCGGCGGGGCGCGGGCGAAAGCGCCTTTTTCCTGAGCGTGATTTTTCCGGACAACCAACTGCGCATCCTGGCATACAACCGCGTGTTGAAAGATCTCAACGGCCTGAGCGCCGCGCAGTTGTTAAAAAGGCTGGAAACGATTTTTGTGGTCTCGGACGGCGGTCCGGCCCGGCCGGAAGGCAAACATGAAATGGCGCTGTTCCTGGAAAACCGCTGGCGCGCGCTGCGGTTCCGCCCGGAACTCTGCGGGGTGGAAGACCCGCTGGAAGGACAGGATGTCGCCTTGTTGCAAAAGCATGTCCTGGCCCCGATCTTCGGCATTGACGATCCGCGCACCAGCCGGCGCGTCAGTTTTGTCGGCGGCATCCGCGGCACCGGCGAGTTGGAAAAGCTGGTCAAGAGCGGCGAATATGCGTGCGCATTTTCCCTGTTCCCGACCAGCGTGGCGGATTTGATGAGCATCGCCGACGCGCGGGGCATCATGCCGCCAAAGAGCACCTGGTTCGAACCGAAATTGCGCGACGGCATGTTCTGCCACATCATTTGAGAACTGTGCCGACGAACCGGACAGAACGCAGTCTGCGCGCCACTTTTCTGGGGATCGGCATCAATGTCCTCCTGGTGGCCGGCAAACTGGCCGGGGGCCTGGCCGGCCATTCCCACGCCCTGATTGCCGACGCCATGGAATCGCTGGCCGACATACTCAGTTCCCTCATCGTTTGGCGCGCGGTGGTGGTGGCGGCGGAACCGCCCGACCGCGACCATCCTTACGGCCACGGCAAGGCGGAAGCCATCGCCGCCGCTGTCGTGTCAACACTTTTGTTGCTCGCCGCCCTGGGGATCGCCGTCCAGGCGGGCCGGCAACTGGGCCGGCAATTCTTCCCGCCGTTCCAGCCGCGCGAGGCGCCCCGCGCCTTCACGCTTTTCATTTTAATTGGCGTCGTGCTGGTCAAGGAACTGGTCTATCGTTACGCGTCCCGTCAGGCCAGCCTGGCCGAGAGCGGCGCGGTGAAGGCGGACGCCTGGCATCATCGCTCCGACGCCATCACCTCGCTGGCGGCGGCCATCGGGATCAGCGTTTGCCTGCTGGGGGGGGCGCGCTTCGCTTATGCCGATGACGCCGCGGCGTTGTTCGCGGCGGGGATTATCGGGTGGAATGGATGGCTGCTGTTGCGCCCGGCGCTGGATGAATTGATGGACGCCGCGCCCGGCGCCGGCCTGATGGCCCAGATTCGCGCCACGGCGGCCGAAGTTCCGGGCGTCCAGGCCGTGGAGAAATGCCACGCGCGCAAGAACGGCTTTCAATACTGGGTGGACATGCACATAGAGGTGGACCCGCGTATAACGGTGGAGCAGGGGCACCAGATTGCCCATCAGGTCAAGAGCCGGGTTCGCGAGGCCGTGCCATCGGTGAACGACGTGCTGGTGCATGTGGAGCCGGGGAAGAGCCGGGCGGATTAGCAAACCCCTATTTTGCCCGCTTTTGGGCAAGAATGGTGGATTGACAGGAAGTTGGAATTGTGGTCAAATAGAAAGTGAGATGAGAGCTTTAATTTCGGAGCATCTTGGGAGGCAAGGCGCAACTTGGTTGGAAAGGCGCGAAGGCTCCACGGGATCCGGGTTTTTTGCGATTTCATCGGGTTGCGTCCGTTCGTGCTCCCAGTAATAAATGGAGACACCATGAGACTATTTGAGCGGGCATTATTCTTTTGCGCTGCGGCGCTGGCGTTGGCCCGGACGGCGCAAGCTCAATTCGATTACACGACCAACGACGGCGCGATCACGATCATCTACTATAGCGGCTCTGGCGGTGATGTGGCCATTCCTGCCGCGACCAATGGGCTGCCGGTCGGCAGTATTGGGGAGTTTGCGTTCGCGGGTTGCCGCAGCCTGACAGGGGTGACGATTCCTGACAGCGTCACCAACATCGGGCTTGGGGTGTTCGCCGGCTGCGTGGGCCTGCCCAACGTCGCGCTTCCCACCAACCTGGGTAGCATCCCGACTACCGCATTCAATAACTGCTATAGCCTGACTAACGTCACAATTCCCGACAGCGTCACCAATATTGGGGACTATGCGCTCTACGAATGCACCAATCTGGCGTGCATCGCGATCCCCAGCAGCGTCACCGGCATCGGGAGCTGGGCATTTAGCGGTTGCGCCCTGACCAATGTCACGATTCCCGGCAGCGTCACCAGCATTGGGGCATCCGCGTTCGCGGACTGCACCAGCCTGACGAACGTGACGCTTTCCGAGGGCCTCACCAATCTTGGGCAGGGCGCGTTCTATCAATGCAGCAGCCTGACCGGCATCACCATTCCCGGCACCCTCGCCAACATCGGGCAGAATACGTTCCAATTCTGCGGCAGCCTGACCGGCGTCATCCTCCCCGGCAGCGTCGGCAGCCTGACCGGTGTCACCCTTCCCGGCAGCGTCACCAATATTGGGACGAACGCGTTTTCTCAATGTACCAACCTGAGCGACATCACGATTCCCGCCAGTGTCACCACCATCCAGCAAGCCGCGTTCGCCTGGTGTACCAACCTGATTGACGTTTATTTCCAGGGCAACGCCCCCGCGGTCGCTCCGGATGCATTTGCTGGTGACAACAACCTGACGTTCTATTATTTGACCGGCACCACCGGTTGGAGCAACACGTATGCCGGCTGGCCAGCCGTGGCGACACCGACGCCGCAAACTCAATTCACTTACACGACCAACAACGGCACGCTCACCATCACCGGCTACTACTGGCGGTCAGCGCCAGTGGTGATTCCGCCCAACATCAACGGCCTGACGGTAACAGCCATCGGGGACTGGGCGTTTGCTGAATACGGCACCGGCCTGTTCAGCGTCACAATCCCCGACACCGTCACCAGCATCGGGCAGTATGCGTTCTCCAGTGATTCCCTGACCAACATCACGATTCCTGCCAGCGTCACCAACATTGGAGAATACGCATTCGCCGGGTCCCTCTATCCGTCGAGTATTATCGTGTTCCAGGGCAACGCTCCCGTCGCGGGTACGAACCTGTTCAATAACTCCGTGACAGTCTATTATTGGATCGGCACTACTGGCTGGAGCAACACGTTTGCCGGGGTTCCGGCCGTGGCGACAGCGCCGCCAAGCCAACTCACTTACGCGACCACCAATGGCGCGATCACCATCAACGGCTACACCGGCCCCGGCGGCGCTCTGGGCATTCCGCCGTCCATCAATGGTCTGCCGGTCACCGCGATCGGGGACTGGGCGTTCGCAAATAACGCCAGCCTGACCAACGTCACAATTGCCGGCGGCATCACCAGCATCGGGGAGGGAGCGTTCAATAACTGCACCGGCCTGACCAACGTCTCGATTCCCTGGAGCGTCACCAATATCGGTGTCTGGGCGTTTTCCGGGGACAACAGTTTGCAGGGGATAAACGTGGCTGCGCAGAATTCATTCTATAGCAGTTACCAAGGCGTCTTGTTCGCCGCGCCCGAACACAGCCTCGTTACCCTCATTCAATATCCGGGCGGGCTGGGAGGGGATTACTTTGTCCTCCTCGATGTCGGGAGCATCGGGGAAAGTGCGTTCGAGGGCTGCGCCAACCTGACCGGCGTGACGATTGCTCCGAGCGTCACCAACATCGGGAACTCGGCTTTCCAAGACTGCATCAACCTGGGCAGCGTGTCGAACGCCTTCAGCGTCAGCAGCGTCACCAGCATCGGAAACAATGCGTTCGCTTACTGCGTTAGCCTGACCAACTTCACGATTCCTGACAGTGTCACCAATCTCGGCATGGGGGTGTTCGCAGGCTGCACGAGCCTGACCAGCATGGCGCTTCCCACCAACCTCGCCGCCATCCCGGCCGAGACGTTCACCGGCTGCAGCGGCCTGAGCAACGTCACGATTCCCGCCAGCGTCACCAATATCGGGGACTATGCGTTTTCCGGCTGCACCAGCCTGAGGGGCGTCGCGATTCCCAACAGCGTCACCGGCATCGGGAACTGGTCGTTTGGCAGTTGCGGCCTGACCAACGTCACCATTCCAGGCAGCGTTGCCAGCCTCGGGGATTCTGCGTTCGAATCCTGCGCCAGCCTGACCAACGTGACCCTCTCCAACGGCATTACCGTCATCGGGGATTCTGCGTTCGACGACAGCGGCCTGATCAGCGTCACGATCCCCGCCAGCGTGACCAGCATCGGGGACGATGCGTTCTATGACTGCTTCAGGCTGACAAACGCCGCCATCGGCAGCGGCGTCACCAACATCGGAGAAGGGGCGTTTGCCGACTGCGCCAAGCTGAGAGCCATCACGGTGGTTTCAGGAAACTTGAACTATAGCAGCGTGAACGGAGTGCTGTTTGACAAAAGCCAATCCACGCTCGTCGCCTATCCGGGCGGCTTGGGCGGAAACTACGCGATTCCCGGCAGCGTGACCGGCATCGGGGAGTATGCGTTCTACGTCTGCGGCAACCTGACCGGCGTCACGATCCCCGCCAGCGTCACGAACATCGGGCTTGGGGCGTTCGAATTCTGCTCCAGCCTGACCAACGCCGCCATCCTCAACGGCGTCACCAGCATCGGAGCACAGGCGTTTTACAACTGCCCGAGTCTGGTTGACATCACAATTCCCGCCAGCGTCATCAACTTGGGGGAATCCAATTTTGCCTGGTGCACCAGCCTGGCCAGCGTCTATTTCCCGGGCAACGCTCCCGCCGCTGATACGACCGTGTTCTATAAGGACAGCAACGCGGTCGCCTATTATTTGGCCGGCGCCACCGGCTGGAGCAACACCTATGCCGGCATTCCCGCCATGCAGACAACGGACCCGCCCCAATTTACTTACACGACAAATGGGGGAACCATCACCATCACAGGTTATGCTGTTTCCGACGGGGCTTTTGACATTCCGGCATACATTCATGGCATGCCTGTGAATAATATCGCGTCGAATGCCTTCAAGAACTTCGGATTCATGACCAGTGTGACTATTCCAAGCGGCATCACCAACATTGCGTATGAGGCGTTCTATGGCTGCTCCAATCTGCCCAGCGTCCTCATTCCCGGCAGCGTCATTAGCATCGGGCGGTCGGCATTCTCGCATTGCTTCGGTCTGACGAACGCGACGATTAGCGAGGGCGCCAGCAGCATCGGATACGGGGCGTTTTATGAGTGCAGCAATCTAACCAGCATCGTTGTTCCGGGCAGCGTCACTAACATCGGGGAGTATGCTTTTCAGTACTGCGCGCGCCTGACAAATGTGACAATCGCCTACGGTCTTACAGGCATTGGGGAAGAAGCGTTCTATCAAAGCGGCGGTCTGGTCAGAATCTCCATTCCCAATAGCGTGACCAATATCGGGACCAATGCGTTCTATGAATGCGGCAACCTCCTCCATGTCACGATTCCGGCCAGCGTCATTGGCATCCAGTCAGCGGCTTTCGCATATTGCACCAACCTGGCGGGCGTGTATTTCGGAGGCAAGCCGCCAGTTGTTTCTCCGGATGCGTTTTATGACGACGGCAGCGTGCGGCTCTATTATTTGCCGGGCGCCGCCGGCTGGGGTTCCGCTCTGGCCGGTTATACACCCGTGCGATGGGATCCGCTGATCCAAACCGGCGACGGCAAGTTTGGCGTGCAGAACAATCAATTTGGGTTCGACATCAAGGGCACGGCCGGCATCCCGATCGTGGTGGAAGTCTGCACCAATCTGGCCAGTCCCGTTTGGACGCCGCTCACAAACGCGACGCTCACGGGCGGTTCATTCTATTTCAGCGAAGCCGCGCATGCGAACAGCCCCGGGCGCTATTACCGCATCCGATCCCCATGAGCACAAAAATATCTTCCCATTCGAGCGCAACTTCGAGCCAAGTGTCGGCGACCCCGCTCAACCAAAGCGCCACTTCATCCAATTCCCCAAAGAGGCGGAACCCAATTCACGGCCGTTTGCTGCGAGCGGCATTGCGTTTCGGTTTCATCGCCATTTTGACTCTGGTTGCGTCCTTGAGCGGCTCCGCGCAAGAACCCCCTTCCATACCGAGTGAGTTTTATCTCTTCCCGGCCAATTTCACCACGGGCTATGGCAGCCCGCCGACAGGCTATACCAACATTGCCTCCGCGCCCCTGTCCGTGGATCCGCAAAGCGGGATTTACGGCAACGCCCTGATCCTGGACACAACGAATCTCGCCCCCGCCTTTTTGAACTATCCGGTGCTGGAAACGAATTATGGGGCGGCGCACCGCAACCTCTTCTATTCCAGCGGCACGGTCCTCTTCTATTTCTGCCCCAATTGGCAGAGCGCCGGTTTGGGCGACGGCGCCACCGGGCCGGGGCAAACGGCCTATTTTATCGGCGGGGGGGGATTGGTCCAGCAATTCGCCCAATGGGCTGTTTGCCATATACGCCGACTCCGCTGGCTCGAATCTCTGCTTTGGAGGTGTGGGCGATGGGGACGCGGAGATTTACGCCAGCGCACCCATTTCGTGGAGTTCAAACAACTGGCATCAAATCGGGGTGGAATGGACCGAGTGGGATTGCGAGATTTATCTGGACGGCGCGTTAGCCGCCACGGGTAACGGCGTGATGTATGTGCCGGCGCGGAGCACCTGGAGTAATGGGTTTTTCATAGGCTCGGCAAATGCGGGCTACGAACAGGACAGGGGGGCGATATGCGCGATGACCATCTGGGGTGAAGAATATGGTGCCTATTACACCAATAGTTGGCCCTTTGTTTCCAACGCCTTGGTCACCTGTCAGGCCACTTTGGGCGGCGGCGGCTTTGGCGGCATGATGGGATGGCCCGCCGGCCCCGGCTACCTCTCCAACGTGGTTTATACGACAAATTATTCCGACTACAATCAATTCTGGGTCATGACCAGCCTGACCAATCAGACCAACGTCATGGTGACGATTACGAACACCCTCACCAACTTAACCTACAATATCCTGACAAACAGCGCCGTGGGCAGCAACGCGCCGCCGTGGGGCATCTTTGCGACGCTGACCGCCACGAACTCATTTGTCGTGGCGTCCAACGGGATTCCGCTGGGGACCATTCCGTTGTTTGTTCAAGCCGGGTTGGTATGGAACACCAGCACGAATAATTCTCCTCTGCCGGACTGGCTTTCCATGAGCTTGTACGGCACGCTTTCCATTCCTACGGTTGGCGGCTATATTACCAACGGCCTTGTTGCCTATTGGAAGATGAATGAAACGAATGGATCCATCGCGCCCGATTCCAGCGGAAACGGGCTGCATCTTTACTTGTCAAATTCGCCATCGTGGGGCTCCAACTGTTTGATCTTGAACGGAACCAGCCAGTACGGCGACGCCGGGAGCAATGGATTTGCGTGCCTGGACACCAATGACATCACGATTTGCGCGTGGATAAGTAACACGGGGAATTCGACAGACGTGATTGCAAGTAAGTGGGATGGGCAGAACAGCGCGGGTTGGTCATTTGACGTGTTGTCGAATGGCCTCTTGGACATATATGTGGATGGAAACGAGGACGTAATGAAGAACACAGGCCCTTCCATTGTCCCAAGCGGCCAATGGACGTTCGTTGCCGTGGTGTGGCATAATGTGCCCGGCAATTACACGGCCGATTTCTACTTTGACGGAGTACTGGATTCCAGCAAAAATGGCGGTGCTCCCTCTCAGAAGTCAAGCGGTTCGGCTCATCTAGTCGTCGGGGGCCTTTATGAGGTGACTGGTGCTTACTTTGACGGGCGCATCCATGATGTCGCCATCTACAACCGCGCCTTGACGAGTTGGGAAATTGGCTTCAACTTCCTAAGTTCGGAGTTCGTGACGAATGTCACGCCTCCGGATTTACTCTATTACAAGATGACTGAGTCCAACCAAACGAGTGTACCAATCCACCTCGCCAACAGCGCCAGCACCAACAGCCCGAGTGGATTATATCCTTCCAATGCCTCCGTCATTTGGGCGAGCGGCCTGCGCGGGCAACCAGACAGCTCCCTTCACTTCGATGGAGTATCTTCCTACATAGACACCGGGCTTGCCCCGCCTTTCGATTGGCTTTCCGCACCCTTCGATTTTACAACCAATCTCTTCACGATAAGTTTATGGGTTGAGCCGAACTCTTCGTATAATCACTATTTGATGCAAAATCAGAATAGTTCGCGAACAAACGGTTGGTTTCTATATTGTAATGGGACCTATGACGTGGTCCTTGGAACTGTTCCCTATTCCATCTCAACCACGGGAAACCGCGCCCAGAATTGGACTTGGGACATGATCACGGTCGTGCGGACAAGCCTGACGAACGCAACCATATACGCTAATGGCTCGCCAGTTGTGTCTGGCTACATTCCAAGTCCAACCTTTAGCACCGATACTCTGAAGATCGGGGTTGATCCTGTGGGAACTAATAATTACGATGGTAACCTGTGGCTAATTCAGGTTTGGACCACGAATTTATCTCCGTCGGATGTTGCCAACCTCTATTACAACCAGGCGCGTGGAGTTCTCTATCCGTAAGGAGTCTTATATGAGCGCCTTTATACTTGCTTTCAAACGAATGATGACCTTAAAACCCGCGAAAGACCTGGCACTCCTTTGTCTCTGGCTTCTGCTTCTTCCGACATGCAAATCAGTTCAAGCCCAATTCACTTACACGACCAATGCCGACAATACCCTTACGATCACGGGTTACACCGGACGGGACAGCGCTGTCACGATTCCGACCAACATCAATGAACTAATGGTGACCGGCATCGGTATGGGGGCCTTTATCGACAATGCCAACATCACGAGCGTGACGATTCCTGTTACCGTCACCAGCCCGGGATACGCGGCCTTCCAGGGTTGCGGCATGCTGACGAACGTCATTATGTATGGCCTTACCAGCATCGCCGATTACATGTTTAGTGATTGCACTCACCTGACCAATGCGCCAATCCCCCCCAGCGTCACCACCATTGGTTACGAAGCCTTTTATGACACCGCTTTCGCCACGATCAGCATTCCCAGCAACGTGACCACCATCGGCAATGGGGCGTTTGCGGGTTGCACGGCGGTCACCAACGTCCTCCTGTACGGAGTTGTCGCTTTGGGCTATGATGCATTTGATTACTGCACTAGCCTTAGAACGGTGACGATCTCGGCGACCATCGGGGAAATTATCGGCAATCCGTTCGATGATTGCCCCAGACTGACCAGTGTGTTTTTTCTGGGCAATTTCCCGGACGATGTTTCGTATATACCAGGCTCGGGATGGCCGTTCGGTGACAACCCCGGTCTCACAGTATTTTGCATGCCAGGCACGTCAAATTGGAGCTTCTTGACTGAGCATACCGGCATAATTCCGGTATTGTGGAACCCGGTAATCCAAACCGGCAAGGGCACCTTTGGCGTGCAGAACAATCAATTTGGGTTCGACATCAAGGGCACGGCCGGCATCCCCATCGTGGTGGAAGGATGCACGAATCTCGCGAACCCCGTCTGGACCGCGCTGACGAATGTGACGCTTACCAACGGCCTGTTCCATTTCAGGGAACCGACGCAGGCGAACAGCGCCGGGCGCTTCTACCGCATCGGCTCGCCCTGAACTTGCGGGTTGTCAAGCGCTCCTTGCAATGCCCACACTTTCTGGTCGGGTATCAGCTTTTCCGACAGGGAACTGATGATGGTGTAAGGTTGCAGCAGAGAGTTTGAGAATCGGTATCTGAATTTCCGGAACGACCCTTCGCGTTCGAGAGCGTTCCCTCTTTTGATGGCGGTAAATTCCGCGAGGTGCTTCTGAACATCCGGGACGGGACTGCCTTCGCCCAACAGGCCGGCCATGGTGAGGGCGACGTCCGATGCCAGGAAGAAGCCCTGGATGTCGGGTTTGGTCAGGGCGCATGCCAGGAGGGTCATCTTGTGTTTGCTGGCCTTGTGAGCGCTGCGGACAGCGGAGTGGTACTCGTTGGCAACACTGTGCTTGGAAATGACAACTTGATCCAACGCATCCATGAGATCCGCGTCTTCAATAACAGACGAGCCTCTGTCAACGGCCGATCTTCCCGATTCGAGGGCTAGCAGGTGGGTATAGTGCGGCAACCCGTGCGAAAGGGTGACGATCTTGTGATGCACCGGCTCGCTCATCGCGATCCTCAAATTCAAGAAGCCCTTGCGGATGATCTGGCCCAGCTCATCCTGCGACATCCTGGGCATCGGCACCTCAACAATTGCCCGGTCAATGGAACGATGCTCTGAAATCAGTTCGGCAACGGATTTTGCCACGCCAACGATCAATAGTGTCGTGTCAATTGCGTGGTCGGACAGGTTCTTTATAGTATCGGCCATCAGGGTTTTGACCTCCTTGTTGATGATCCGGTCAAACTCGTCAAAGACGATGACCGCGCTGGTGCCGGTGAAGGTCGAAAGCGCCCGCCGGACGTCATCCGGGGTCACGGTTTCCGGCAGCAGCGCGTCCAGTTGTTTTCCCTCGTCCTTCGGAACCGTATAAGCGTTGGGTCTCCCTATCTTGTAGGAGGAGCCGACTGCCATCTTGAAAGTCAGCTCCCTCAGCGCCCGATGCCACAGGGATGAAAAATCGTCGGTCGAGTCGCAGTTGATCGTATCCGAATGGATCGCCCTGGAGCCGGCGGCCGGCAAAATCTCGGCGAGGACTCTCGCCAGGGAGGTCTTGCCGATCCCGCGCTCGCCGTAAAGAATGGCGTGCTGTCCGGTCTGCAGAATCGCGCTGATGAGCATGTCGGTCTGTTTCTGGCGTCCCGCGAAGAGGCTGTATTTGTCAATCGGGGCGCTGGGCCTGAAAACCGCCGACAAGTGTGCTCTTAATGTGCTTTTTTCGATATCCGTCATGCGCTGTATAGTAGAACGTTGCGGGGGGATGTCAAGAGCGGGCATCGGCACGCTGATCCCCGGGGGGCATCTCACTTTGTAACTACTCAGGCAGGGACAGCGCGCCGCAGTGTCCGCGCCGCGTCCAGCGGCGGAACGGATCGCCCCTCGGACGCCTCGGCGAGGCGTCCTTACCTGAATAGTTACCTCACTTCTTTGGGTATCCTCTCCTGATTTGAATCCTAATATGCGTTTTCCCGGGAGGAAAACGTGCATAGCATGATGCGAAAATCCAGCCAAAGGCTCCAATTCTCAAGATACCAAATGTCGTGGCGGACGCGTTCCTCCAAATCGGTGTTGCCGCGCCAGCCATTCACTTGGGCCCAGCCGGTCATTCCCGGCCGATACAGATGCCGCGCCTGATAATGCGGGATCTTGGATTTGAAACGGGCAATCAACTCCGGCCGCTCCGGCCGCGGTCCCACCAAACTCATCTCCCCTCTGAGCACATTCCAAAACTGGGGCACTTCATCAATATTCCATCTTCTCATAAAGGCGCCAATGCGGAGCCTCCGGTGGTCGTTCTTGTGCGCCCATTGCGCCTTGCCATGGCATTCCGCATTGACGTGCATGCTGCGAAGCTTCAGTATGTAGAAGAGCCGCCCGTTGCGCCCCTGGCGGACCTGCCTGTATAAAATAGGCCCGGGTGACTCCCAATAAACCAAGGCTCCAAAGACGGCAATAAGCGGAGCGGACAGCATCAGTCCAACCAGCGCGCCTGCGATGTCCACAATTCTCTTTACGAAGCGGCTCCTGTAACCGCTGAGCGGCAGACAATTCACACCCAGCACTTGAATTCCGCCAACGGTGTCGGGGCGGATGCCTGAAATCAGGATCTCAAAGAAATGAGGCACCATCTTGAATTGCACATGCTCTTTTTCGCAGGTCTTCGTCACAAATGAAACCCCTTCGCGCTGCAGACATTCAGGCTCGGTAAGAACGGCGACGCTAACCTCGTTCCTTCGCAGGATGTCCTCCAATTCATGCAACGGGCCTAGCCGGTAGCTCTCCAGTTCCACAACATCGTTGGGCTTAATGGCTTGAACCCAGCCTACAAATTCCATGTCCGAATGCTCCCCCAGCGCCTTTTGGATTCGCATGGCCTCCGTTCCCCCGCCAATGACAACCAGGCGACGGCGCAACCGGGTTGACAAGGCGGAATGCCGGATGATCCGGCTCAACACCAGGCGCCAGTTGTAAATGCCCAGAAAACCGATGAATGCGGCGCCAATGAACGATAACCGGGCCATCAGCGGGTCCGTCCGCACGGCCAAACTGATGCCGATCAGCGCCAGCAAACAAAGGCCCAACGCGCTGGCGAGTTTGGCCCCGATGTTGGACGGGGTCATCAGGCTTTTGCAAGAGTAAAGGTCCCGGCCCACCAAGGCCCACAGAGCAATGGCCGAACCAAGCAGGATGAAATTGAAACTTCCCAAAATGGAGGTCCCCCGCAGGCCGCCGAAGCGGCCGGCCATCAAATCGCTTTGACACAGCCAGGTTGCCAGGAAAAAACCGGATACGATGATCGCAAAGTCACCCAGAATAGCCGTCATTGACAGGATGGCTTCCAGGGATTCGCGCGGATCCGGCTTACATTCAACGCCTGCATCGCCATTATGATTTGCCCCGTTGCGGCGCGGGTTGTCCTGAACCTTCTGGAGAGGTTCTCTGGGCCTGGGGACCGTGCCAGTAGTTGGGCTTTCATATTTCGCGAAAGGCAATCCGGCCCTTGATACCAGAGTCAAATCATCCGATCTAATCACACTTGCGGTTTCTTGCGGCATACTAATGCGTCTGCGACTTGTCTTCTCATAAAGCGTGTCAAAACGATAATCTGTGCAAAATGCAACTCTTATACACTGCATCATCCCCAGGCTTTCGTCCAGTTCGTTTTGGGACATCCTTATGCACTCTTGGGCCAACCGGCGTTTCCGTCCAACGTCACAACTGTCCTGCGCCCCAATTGCCCAGGGCCAATTTTGCGGTTGCGGAGGCGATGCTGTGCCGTTAATAATCAACCCTTGGGCGGCTGGAAACCGGGAACTCCGCCCGCGCAAGCGACTCATGCTCAGACCTCTAAGCCTTTCGTTACGATTATTGCGGATGCACCGGGCGTGTGACGCTGTATCGGAGAAGCTGTTCTATTTCATGGTGCTCTTTGGCCCCTGGGCGTTCGGCGCCACCCAGCCCTGGTCCATCCGGGTGCTGAACGTGGCGGGTTATCTGGCGGGTTTCCTTCTGGCGATCAAGCTGGCGATCCGCATATTGACCGGCTACCGCAATCCGCGCTGGGACGGGCGCGGCATCGAAAATGAAGGTGATTTCCCCGAAGAAACCTCAGCGCAGCGCGTTCTCACCCGGGCCTTGGCGATCCTGACCGCGATCCTGCTTGGGTATTGTCTGGCCAGCGCCTGGAACGCCCGGGCGACGTACGATCCCCGGACCGCCACCTTCGAGTATCACCGCTTCGCAGCCTGGCTGCCGCACAGCTACGATCAGTCCAGTTCCTGGCAGGCCTTTTGGAATTATCTTGCGCTGGCCCTTTCCTTTTGGGCATTGCGCGACTGGCTCCTGGGAAAAACCAGCGCGGAAGAGCTGGCGGAGCGAAGCCAATATCACGATTCCAAGAGGCGCCGCGCGATTCTCCTGCCGGATCGGCTAAGGCGGCTGCTTTGGGTTCTGAGTGTCAACGGCGGTCTCCTGGGGCTTGAGGCGATTCTCCAGCGCCTGGATGGAACGGCGAATCTCCTGTTTGTCATGCCAACCCGTATCAACCGGGAGGCGCTCGCCCAGTTTGGCCCGTACGCCTACCGCTCCAATGCGGCGCAATACTTCAATTTGCTGTGGCCGGTGTCCTTGGGCCTGTGGTGGAACTTCGAGCGGGCGGCTCGGCGCGGATTGCGCGACAGCAAGGCGTTTGGCCTGCGCGCCCGGCACTTGATTCTGGTGTGCGCGTTGATCATGGCCGCGTGTCCGATTCTCTCCGTCAGCCGGGTGGGTGCGGTTGTGGCCGTGGTCAATCTGGCGGTGGCGGCGGTGGTGATTTGGCGCGCCCAAGGTAGCGAGAACCGCCGCACCAAGGTTGGCATCGTGGTGGCTGTGGCGGCGGTCCTGGGATTCAGCGCATCCCTGGCCTGGAACGACCTCGGGCCGCGGTTCGAAAAGGGCGAATTTGAAACGGGATTGGAAGGCAGAAATAACATATACGACATGGCGCGTCCGATGGCGGACGACTGCCCGTTGTTCGGAACCGGGCCTGGAACGTTCGGGACGCTGTTTCAACTTTATCGGCCGGACACGGAAGAGTACTGGCCCGCGCAACTCCACAATGACTGGCTGGAAACGCTGATTACCTTCGGGGTGCTGGGCAGCGTGCTGATTGGGCTGGCTCTTTTCATCGCGCTCGCCCACTGGTTTCTGGCGCGCTGCATTCACGGCTCCTGGTATCTGATCGTGCTCTTTTGGGCTGCTTTGGCTGGCTGCCTGTTTTATGCGCGATACGATTTCCCATTTCAAATTTATTCCATAGTCTCTCTTTTCCTGGTCCTCTGCGCGGCGCTTTTCACCCTGTCCCACGAAAGATAAGGCGGATTTGTTGTAGCGGCGGTCTATGACCGCCGCTCATCAAAAGCGCCAAACACCGGCCGTCACAGACCGCCGCTACAGATCGGAAGGGCTTAACCGAAACGCGCCGGTCTGGTTGGTTCCCAGGAAATAGCCGGCGGCGTTGGTCTGGTTTTGGAGAACGGCGCCGTGGGCGACGGTGTTTGTTTTCGAGCCGGTCTCGCGGAAGGTAATTGTGACCAGGCCGTTGTTGGTGTTGATCGCGATGACCAGGCGGTTGGTCGGGGACAGATTCGTTTTTCCGGCGTCGAGGTTGGTCAGGGTGTTGTGGCTGCCGGGGGTGGCGCCTATGTTGGTGTAGATCAAGACGCCGTTGGTCAAGTTGCCGTTGGTTAGGAGCAGTGTGGCGCTGGTCAGGTTTAAGACGGGCGCTCCCGACTTCGCCGTGTTCGTGTAGGGCGAGCCGAGCACGCCCGTCAGGTTGGTGAAACCGGACGGATACAACGTTTTGGGAACGGACGGCTTGATCCAACGGACCCAACTGTTGGTGGAAACACTTTGCGGTGGCTCGTTGGTAATGTAGATCCATCCCAGCAAGCTTCCCTTGCCCGAATAAAGGGATTGGTAGAGCGGGATGCCGCCATTCGGGGCAATCGGCACCGACCAGAGGAGGCGCGTGCCGTCAGCCAGCGCCCCGCCCAGGGTGGAAATTCCGGCCAGTGTGTTGGTAACGGCGGCGTAGCCGTAGCCGTCCGGGCTTCCCACCGGCGCATTGGCGCTTGGCGGCAACAGCAGAGTGAAGTGCCCGGCGTAATTTGTCGCCGGGTTGGCAGTCGCGCTGAAGACCGCCCGGTTGGCTTGAATCACCGAATTCCATCCCGCCGCGGCATTGCTGACCGAGCCGCTTATCAGGGCGTCGGCGGGATTGAGATCCAGCCTCAAAGTGACGCTGACCGGCGTCTTGCCTTTGCGGGCAAGGTTGGTTTGGCGGGCGATCCCAGTCAAGTCAAAGGACCCGCTGAACGAATTGGTTTCGCCGTCCAGCAGCAACTTGGCCGTGTAGGCCCCGGCGCTGTTACCGGCGATGGTGACCGAGATAAAGCCGGAACTGGCCTCTGTCACGCCGTTGGTTGGATAGAACAGGCCGTGATAGACTCCCGCCACGGCCAGGAACGGGTTGGTCACGAAATTGGCCTGCAAAACCAGGTTGGATTGCATGGGG
>Ga0182027_10006023_pt1 | contig 18279 bp, 11 predicted proteins | sample 712E1DmetaG_FD_121300 | JGI IMG/M metagenome (GOLD analysis project Ga0182027, IMG submission 121300) | Permafrost microbial communities from Stordalen Mire, Sweden - 712E1D metaG (Illumina Assembly) | ecosystem: Environmental > Terrestrial > Soil > Wetlands > Permafrost | place: Sweden... | reverse complement strand
GATATAGAAAAAGTACTTGATTTTTCCTATTCCCAGAATGGTAAGATGCTTGTTATGTCAGCCCTTGTAAACGGGCAATCGGATATTTTAGTATATACTATTATGTCTCATACTTATGAGATTGTTACCAAAGACAGCTTTGATGACCTTTATCCATGCTTTATTAATAATTCCAGCGAAATAGTTTTTGCATCGAACAGAGGTATCGATTCTATTCATTATGAAAGCAAGCCCTCTTTCAAAGACTTTCAGAATAACTTTGATTTATATGTTTACAACTATATTACGAAACAAAAGGTTCTGCGTAAGCTGACAGATACTCCTTTTGCCGATGAGATACGCCCAGTGGAATATTCAAAAAATTACATTTCCTATCTCAGTGATCAGAACGGAATTAACAATGCCTATATTGCCCGTTTCGACAGTGCAATCACATTTATTGATACCATCACTCATTACAGATATTTTACCACGTCATATCCTGTAACTAATTATTCACGCAGTATTCTCGAACAGGATATTTCTCAGAAATCCGGGAAAACGGCACAACTCATTTTCACAAAAGGACTATATCAAATTTATCTTGCTGACTTGGTAGACCTGGATTATATTCCAAAGCTAAAATTGGAAAACACATCGTATCTTGATGATCTGATCGCCCAGCAAAAAAACAAACAAATGGCTGACAGCTTAAAGAAAACGATGCCAAAGGATACTGTGATTAAAAAAGTAACTCAGCCGACCAGTTATTTTTCTGTGGAAACACATCCCGGCGATACGAACAAAATAGATATTAATAATTATTCTTTTGGTAAAACTAAAACCACGAAGCAAAAACCTAAGCCGGTTGATACCATTGTAAAAAAAGAGCAAAGCCCTAAGCCAAGCGACGACCAATTGCTCCCCACAAATTTAAATTATGATGTGGAATATTCCATAAACCAACTGGTGAATCAGGCCGATTTCAGTTATCTGAATTCAACCTATCAGCCTTTTATGGGTGGCTCCTCGCCCGGTTTTGTGAATCCTGATTTTAATGCACTTTTTAAAATCGGAATCACTGATCTGCTCGAAGATTACAGAATTACAGGAGGCGTCCGTCTTTCCCCCAGTTTTGATAATAATGAATATCTTCTGAGTTATAATAATTACAAATACCGCGTTGACAAAGAATTAATTTTTCACCGCCAGCGAATAGATGAATCCACGCCTGAATCCTATATTAAACATCAGATTCATGATGTGTATTATGTGTTAAGATATCCATTCAACGAAGCGGTCAGCTTACGCGGAACTTTTTCATTAAAAAATGACCGTGCGGTTTACGCTTCTACAGATCTTAATAATCTGAAGGAACCGAATGTAAATCTTTATTGGGCCGGACTGAAAGGGGAATTTGTTTTTGATAACACTCGCGATAAAGGATTGAACCTGTATTATGGAACCCGGTATAAAATTTTCGCCGAATATTACAGGCAGATTAAATTAGAAAATCAGGATCTGATTGTGCTTGGCCTCGATTACAGAAAATATATAAAGATCCATCGCACTTTTATCTGGGCCAATCGACTTGCCGCCAGTACATCCTTTGGTAATAACAGACTGGTCTATTATATGGGGGGCGTTGATAATTGGCTCTTTCCGAAATTTAACAATTACATTAATATTGCTACCGACCAGAATTATGCCTATCAAACGCTGGCTACAAATATGCGCGGATTCACCCAGAACATAAGAAACGGTAATAGCTTTGCCGTTATTAATTCAGAGCTTCGTTTTCCGATTTTTAAATATCTGGCCAACCGCCCACTGAAAAATGATTTCATCAGTAATTTTCAGGTGATTGGTTTTGGTGATCTTGGTTCGGCATGGACGGGCAGTAATCCTTATGATGATAAAAATGCATTGTACACACAGGTTATTTATGCTACTCCGATTACAGTCACCATTACAAAAGAAATACAACCTCTCGTGGGTGGATTTGGGTTTGGCTTCCGGAGCCGTGTTCTTGGATATTTTCTCAGAGCCGACTGGGCTTGGGGTGTAGAAGATGGCTATATAAATAAAGCACAATTTTATTTATCACTTGGACTTGATTTCTGATGAAAGACTTAAAAGAAATTATTCTTAATAAGACTGAAGAATATTTTGGCGAAGTTCGTGAAATCCGCCGACACCTGCATGCTCATCCTGAACTTGGTTTCGAAGAACATAACACGGCAAAATTTATTGCATCAAAACTTACTGAATATAAAATCCCTATTAAAACAGGCATTGCAAAAACAGGCATTGTCGGACTGATTGAAGGAAAAAATCCATCATCCAAAGTAATTGCTTTGCGCGCTGATATGGATGCACTGCCGATTGATGAACAAAATGATGTTTCATATAAGTCACAGACTGCAGGCATAATGCATGCCTGCGGACATGATATGCACATGGCCTGTTTGCTGGGTGCTGCAAAAATTTTAATTTCTTTAAAAGATGAATTTGAAGGAAGTTTAAAAATTATTTTTCAACCTTCTGAAGAAAAATTTCCCGGTGGTGCAATAGGAATGATCAATGAAGGAGTACTGGAGAATCCCAAAGTGGATATGATGATTGGGCAACATGTTTATCCTGTTCTTGAATCAGGCATGGTAGGATTTAAGCCCGGAATATATATGGCTTCTACGGATGAAATTTATATCACAGTAAAAGGAAAAGGCGGGCATGCTGCAACTCCCGAGCTTGTGATCAATCCAATAAATATTGCCGCAAAGGTTTTGCTTGAAGTTGAAAAAGAATTCAATCAGAGGAAACCTCAGGACAGCGCTTCTGTATTGGCTTTTGGGAAGATCACCGGAAACGGACGCACCAACATTGTTCCCGATGAAGTGAAACTGGAAGGAACCATCCGCACCTTCGCTGAAAAATGGAGAGCGGAAGCACACGCACTCATTACCGGAATTGCAAACAACATTGCTGAAAGCATGGGTGGTTCGTGCATTGTATTTATTGATAAAGGTTATCCTTTTCTTGTGAACGATGAACGGCTCACAGAAAAAGTCATTAATTTTTCAAAAGAGTTACTCGGCGAAAAAAATGTGCAGCCACTTAAACTCCGCATGACTTCTGAAGATTTTGCCTATTATTCACATTTGATTCCTTCGGTGTTTTATCGTTTAGGAGTAAAACAAAAACAAACATCCCAAATCAGAAATTTACATACTTCTACTTTTGATGTGGATGAATCAGCCATGAAAACAGGCATGAGCACAATGGCATGGATTGCATTGCAGTGCCTTTTATCTTAGCAAATAAAATCAGAAACTTTCAATTCTGTTCATTTCCTTACTGAAACACAATCTTCCCGCTATACATTTTCTTCCCGTCTGTTAGGGTAACATTATAAATCCCTTTGGCTTCCGCTTCCAGATCGAGTTTTATTTTACCATCATTCATCACTAATGTTTTTTGCTGAATCATCTTCCCGCTGTTATCAAATATGCTGAACGTTAAATTTTTCTCATGCAAAAATTCATCCGGTATGTTTATGGTGCATTTGCCGGTATTTGGATTTGCATAAATAATCAATTGGTTATTTGGTGTTATTGTCTTTAATCCACCGATGCCCGTGATTGCATCTATTTTTGCAACAAAAATATCTTCAGCAAGTCCATGCCCAATTAGGGTAGTTGATCCAAAATTTACTGTATCTTTAAAATTTCCGGTAATATAGGCATTTGAACTACCATCACTGATAATTGCTGTACCTATTGCATAACCTACATTTCGTACACCTAAACAATTTCCGCTACTATCATAGCGTGCAATAAATAAATCCCGTGATGTTGATGAATTAATATTATAGCTACCAAAATCAGCATTGCCAGCAAAATGTCCAGTAATATATGTATTACCTGTAGCATCAGAAAAAACGCTTGAAGCACAAGCACCTAATGATGCATTTCCATGACATACCCATTTGAAATCACCATTTTGATTATATTTTGTCAAATAATAGTCACACGTGTCTGAAGAGATTGTATCGTTTCCAAATAATGCATAACCTTTATTAAAACCGCCAGCTATATAGCAATTTCCATTATCATCCATAGAAAAATTTATGCCTCCATTATTTTTCGGACCACCCATTGTTTTTATCCATTTTAAATTGTAGGATGAATCGAATCTTGCAAGAAATTTACCATAATTTACTTCATGAAAATCGATTTGAACAGTGTCTACGGTAATAGTACTATCTATCGTAGCACCAAAAATAAAAATATCATTATTAAATATTTTTTGAGCATAAACACTTCCTCCTAAAATAATATTTTTGACTAATAAACAATTACCACTACTGTCATATTTAGCAATAAAACCACCAGGGGAGAGTGTAATAGTATCAAATGTGCCAAACTGTAAATAACCTGCTGTGTAAATATCTCCTTTGTTATTTATATTTATTCCGTTCCATCCCACTAAATCTGCCCCAATAGCACCTTTTGCCCATAAACAATTACCATTGGTATTTAGTTTTGCTAAAAACACACTCCTATCATATGGTGCTGCATGTAGTGTATCCAGGCCAAATGCACAATCACCAATAAAACCTCCTGCCATATATATTGCTTGAGAAATGGGATCATAAGAAATAATAGCATTGGGTTCAAAATTACCTATACTGTTATAACCACCAAATTGTTTTACCCAGATTTCATTTCCATCAGCATCATATTTCGCCAGAAAAAAATCATTAAATCCATTTATGGTAAAAGTGTCAGTTTTAAAATAAGCAGTGGGCTCAATAATACTGCTGGCTACATATACATTTCCGCTATTGTCCCTACAAATAGAATACCCTCCATCATTACTTATACCACCAGCACTATTAGCCCAAATCCAATTTTGAGCAATGGAACTATTTGCTAAACCAAGGAAGGCAAACAGTAAAAAAATAAATAGCTTTTTCATTATATCATATTTTAATTAACCTGATATGAAATACTACTTCATTGACAAACAAATTAATTTGATAAATGCCTGATGATAATTTCAATTGATTTTTATTAAATATCAGATTATATTTTCCTGCAGATTGATTAGCTGATGACATCAATAAAATTTCCTTGCCGAGCATATCAAACATTTTTATTTCTGTGGTTCCTTGTTTTTTTAATTCGTACTCAATGGTAAAATAATCTCCAGCAGGATTCGGAAATACTGAAAATCCTTCAACTTCAGGGCTTCCTTCATTAACATTTGTGACATCTTCCACATGAATATAATTTGAAAGAACAAGTGTATCGTTTCCGCAAAGAGTATTCTGTGCAATCAAAGTAACGTTATAATATCCCTGCGAAGAATAGGTATGCCATGGCTGAAAATCAACGGAGGTCTGTCCATCACCGAAGTCCCATAAATAGCTGCTTGCGTTTGCTGAAGTATTTATGAAAGTTGCATTCGCAACAGGTAAATAAATTAATGTGTCATTGGCAGTAAATGCAGCAAGCGGTAAAGGATTTACTGTAATATAATTTTGAATATTCAGCGTGTCAATTCCGCCCGGCCCTGTTACAATAAGTTCCACAGTGTATGTGCCGGCGCTGGAATAAAATACCGATGGATTTGCAAGGGTGCTTGATGCAGGAGAACCTCCGACAAATGACCAGTTAAAATTTGTGGCATTGGTGCTTGTACTGGTAAAAGAAACACTGTCATTTTCACATACTGCCGTGGACGCCGCACTAAATCCTGCGACAGGAGCAGGATTCAACACATGAATAATTTTTATTACGGTATCATTTCCGCATTGAGAATTATAAGCGATCAGGGTAACAGTAAAATCACCGCTGATGCTATAAGTATGATTTGGATCTTGAAGAACAGATGTTGCGCCATCACCGAAATCCCAGTGATATGAGGTGGCATCGGATGATGAGTTTGTAAAAGTAACAGATGCAGATGGAAGATAAACCAGCGTATCGCTTGCACTGAACCATGCTATTGCAGCTGAGTTCACAGAAATATAATTTGTCATGGTCAATGTGTTGCCTCCTCCGGGGCCTGTGGCAATAAGGCTTACAGTATATACACCGGAATTTAAATACTGAATCAGCGGACTTGCCTGAGTGCTTGTTGCAGGTGTGCCTCCGTTAAAAGTCCAGCTATAGCTTGTGGCATTTGCACTTGTATTAGTGAACTGAACGGAATTTCCTTCACATATTGAAGTAGCAGAAGAATTAAATGATGCCACCGCAGCAGGTTGTGTAACGTTTACCCATTTCATGGCATCAAATGCAATTTTCTGGCTTGCTGTTCCTGTGCCATCACCCAGCCTTACATAACCAGACGTTCCGGCAAGAAAATGAAAAGTACCCAGAGAAACCCATGCTCCATATATTGGTGCCTGATTGACAATGACTGTCTGATTTCCTCCGTTATAATAAACTTTATAACGAGCAGTGGTTGCACTTGCATTGGATGTAGGTATGTAAACAGATACTTCGTAATCACCGTCTGCAGGAAGCGTGGGTGTCCATTTTACATAACAGGTGTCAACAGTTGTAGAAGCACTTGTAGAAGTATACCAGAAATGATTATTATAACCGCCGGTAGTCATATCATGAAAATATTTCATGTGTGAAGGGCTTTGGTTATACATATAAAATCCGTGATTATAAAATACATCATCAATGATTGTATCGTTATAAGCCACTTCGCTGCCCTCAGCAGTGACGGTCCAGGCAATTGAATTAAGATTTGAATAACCATTATTATATCCGGGCCAGTCGTAGTAAGAATTCTTACCATAAAAATTCATGTACCCGTTGTTTTTGTTTCCGTAAGGATCATTGAAAATAAGCGTGTGCTGGCCATTTACATATCCTACTGCTAAGGTGAGATGTCCTGCTGTTGTAATAGTACTGCAGATTGGATGAGGATAACTCTGATCTATCTCGGCTTGCACATCGGCAAAGGTGGTAGAATTTGAATGCACTGAGGTTACGCCATGATTCTCAATATAGGTCGCCATCATGCTGTTGGGAGAGTAGCTTCCGTTCCACATGTATCCGTATCCGCCATAAGCGGCATTACCTGCATAATCTAAGGCAGAAGCGTTATAATAATTTTCATTGTATCTATACAAATCTGCCACATAAGCACCATAATGACTAGTGTGCGAAGAAGGCGAATTGCAGGTGATATCCCAATAAGGTAACTTGTTGTAATATGCAAGCGCCATAATGGCTGATGTGGGAGCGCAGGACCAGTAACCGCTGTGCCAGTTAGGAGTATCATATACCTGATGAACATAAGGCACATCACCCTGAACCATGGTGATGGAATTTTTATTTTCTGCCTGAGGAAAGGTTGTCGGATTGCCATTGAACAGTGATATAGAATTTATTTTCACCCATGTTTTTTGATTTGAAATTTGAAAATTTAACGGATCAAATTTTTCTGAAATAATTTCTTTCTTCTCATAGGTGCTGTAAACGATTGTATTATCGTATCCGAAAGAGGGGCTGATTTCATTGACGTCCGGTGTGTTTGTAAGATTAATAATTTTACTTCCGTCAGACATTGCTAAATAAATATCGGATCCTTTAAATTCAAAATTATCTACAGTGGTACGATCGAAAATAATAAACTGTGAATCGTCCGACCATGAAGCATTTTCGCCGGTCCCGGCAGAAAATGTTTTGTTGTTTACTTGTTCCCAAACCATTAATTCTCCTGATAATTTAGAGAATAAAACTTTACTTCCGTCGGGAGACCAAATAGGATAGGCGTATCCGGTGAGTCCGTCTGTAATCTGTGTGATCTGATTGGCGGAAATATCCAGCATAAATAACTGATCCCTGTCATTATTAAAAATGACAAAGTTCCCGTCAGGGGATATTGGTGCAATGTTAGAATAGGTACCAAGATTATATTTTTGAATATTACTACCATTCATTACACATAAATCGTTTCCGATAGTGAAAGCAATTTTGCCATTATCACTAAAACTGACCTGTCCGCATAAATTTACAGGGCTTGATAATTCTGAAATTTTTCCGGTCACAAGATCATACATTGCCGGAACCTGCATCCCTTCAGGATTAATGATTTTAAATCCGATCTTTGATCTGTCGGCAGAAACAGAAAAATATCTTCCGCATCCGGGGGTAGCGACAATTTCTTTTAGCTCCTTATCTTTTATTAAATAAATTTTTGAAGCATAATTATCAGTGGCTATTACTCCGGCTATCGTTTTTGCCGGATGAATAAAATAACCATCTGTTTCGGTTTTATATGCATCTATTTTGTCCTGAGAAAAAACAGATAGTGTTGCTAAGGACAGGATGATAAGGATTATAAAAGTTTTAGAAGAAAAATGTTTTTTCATTTTACTTAAGATTAAATATAAAAAAAATCTTTTTCATTGATTTATTTTTTTCGAATAAACCAAATGACAAGAAGGCTTTCTATTTATATTTCGGAACCTGTTTGTCCAGAAAGACAGCAACCGTCTTATTCCAATTGTCAATGGCGGTGGAGCGTTTTTTATTCAGGTCTTCGTTTGTACTGTTTGACTTGGCGACCATTTTGTTTAAATCCGCCACGGCTTTATTATATTCATCTACATCAGCTTTGGTCCTTGATGATCCGGTTTTAGCATCAAAAGCTTTCTTCAGCTTTTCAAAATTTTCTTTACTTACCTGATAATTTATTACATCCTGAACTTCTGTGGCTGCTTCTGTTTTGTAAAAGTTAAGGCATGATTTGCATGTTGACAACAGAGACTGATCACCCTTATATGATTTGATGGTATCAAGAGTTTCCAGGCCTTTAGTGGAACAGGTGAGCAATGCGTTTTTATTTTGTTCCATCCCGTTAATATCACCTTTTGTTATAGCCTCCATCAAATAAGATTCCTGCTTATTGCTCTTGAAGAAAATCAGGTAAATAACATTGTAATATTTATACACCTTCCCTGAACTTTCCAGTTTCTTTGAAATCTTATCATTATTTTCAAGAAGTGTAATACCATGTAATCCTGCAAAAACTTTTTGTTCTGCAACAAGGTTGTCGTCGGCAGCTTCAAGTTTTTCATCGGCTCTTTCCTGAGCAAGCAGGTATGCTTCCATCAAATCGTACGATTGCTCGGCAATTTCTTCCATGTCTACTATCTTGGCAAAATCCTTATTCAATACATTATAGCGAAGATTAAGAAATGAAATAACTGTATCCCGGAACGAGGCATCTCCTTCAAAATCGGGCAATTTGCTTATGGTTTTTATGGCGGCTGAAATAGTTTTAAGGAGATCTTTTCTGCGATTTTCTACTTTGGATGCACTTTTCCCGTGGGAGGCAGCGCTCACATAATCCCAGGTGTCAACAGTAATACTCTTGAACTGACCGTCAATGTTTTCCATATATTCCAGGGCGTCCGATTTCTGAGAATAAACTTTGCTATGCATTAATAATGAAAATGAAAAAAATAATGCAAGTCCGATAATTAAATGTGTTTGTGTTTTCATTTTTGTAATTTTTATTTTGTAAGAATATTAATCAGATCATTAGTTATTTTATATGCTTCATCAATGTAAATATCATTTTGAATATTTTTTAAAATTACATCATTTATTTCTTTCTGAGCGCCTCCCATATCAATAATCTTCTGTTCATAAGAATTATTTTTTACATTGTAAGACGGACTATCATTGACGGTACAGTTTTTTATTAATTCAGAAAACTTTGACCATTCCTTTTCTTCCTGAATAAGCGATGCCCAGCTAAGAGGGGCCATTTCAAATTTTTTATAGAAATGATCGAGCGTATCTCTGATGCCTGATATTTGTTTGAATTTCAGATCATGTGAAGTTCTTAATAAGGAATTTTCACTTAGAATTTTTACAGGCAATGCGTTGTATGGAGTATAATACGTTTTCTTATTAATACTGTCTGAAGGCAGAGCATAAGGTTCTGAAGATTCAAGTTTTTCAACTCCGGAAAATACTGATGGAATTGAAACATCAGGCATAATGCCTTTTTTTTGATGGCTCCTGCCGGTGATCCTGTAAAACTTACCATTCGTAATTTTTACATATCCGCAATCATTCTTTTTATTTGATGGAATGTTTTTTTCAGGATTAATGGATGTGTCCAGCGGAATTATAAACTGGCTTGATGCTTTTCCATAAGTATTGGAACCAACAATGACTGCCCGCTGATAATCCTGTAAGGATGCTGCAAAAAGCTCAGAAGCAGAAGCGCTATAACCATTGACCATCAATACAAGCGGACCATCATAAATGGTTCCTCTGTTGAAATCCTTCATGGTGTATGGCGGGACGTTTTTTTCTTTTATTATGCATAAAGGTCCTTCATTAATAAATATTCCTGCAAGATCCAGCGCTTCTTTTAATGATCCACCTCCGTTGTAGCGAAGGTCAATGATCAACCCGTCAATTTTTTCTTTGCGGAGTTTTACAATTTCTGCAGCCATATCGTTTGCACAACCTAATACGCTTTTATAATCATCCATGTCGGTATAAAAATCAGGGAGCGAAATATAACCGACATTTTTTTCTCCTTTTAAAATATAGCTTTCAATTTTATTTTCGTCGTTGGCCAATTTTTCCTTTTGAAGATGAACCGTTTTAAACTGTCCGTCATTTTTTTTAACAGTAAGATCAATCTGGTCGTTAGTTGATGAATAAAAAATATCATCGGCTTCTTCCAGGCTCACCAGTGAAAGATCAAACTGTTTCCCATCAGCCCATTTTACTTTTATCAGTTTATCTCCCTTGTTTAATTCATTGGATTTCCATGCGGGCCCTCCCGGTGTCAGATCGGAAATGATCACTTCACCTTCATCATTCTCATCAAACGAGAAACCGAAACTGGTGATGTCGGTAGCGAGACTGCTCTTAAAACTCTCATTGTCGCCAAGAGTAAAATAGTTGGTATGCGGGTCAAATCTCGAAGAAATAGCATAAAGAAAACATGTTGTTATGTAATCTGTCAGGCTGTTCTTGTCATCCGGTATTTTAATTTTTTGTTTTTCTTTCAGTTCAACTTTTTTTCTTATTTCGGGTTCTTTTGTTAAAATAATCTTATCAGGATTTAATGTGATCGAATCTTCAACGGCCATGGAATATATTCCTGACATTACTTTGAACTTCAGCCATTTTTCCCATAGCTGTTTATTTTTAGTGCTGTTTTCACAATAGGTCAACCCGTCGGGCTTTTTAAGCTCTGTCTTATCCGGAATCGTAAAATCAAAAGGATGTTTTAAAATTTCTGTTATTAAAGAGTCTGCATGAAGAATTCTTGTTTTATAAATTTCCGAGACTTCTTTCAGAAATGATTCTATTTCCTTATTTGAAGCACTTTCAAGTTCCAAAGGAATTGATATGATATGATCTTTATCGCTTTTCAAAAAAAACAAACCTCTCGGATCAAGTCTCGAAAGAAAATGTTCCTTGATTTCATTAGTAACAGAAACACTTAATTGAACAGGCTGATAATGGAATTTGTCAAGAACCTTTATCAAAGCGGTAACTCTCTCGCAATTATTAATTTTATTTTGGGAAAACAACCTTCCATTATACTGAAAGACCAAAAGCAAAAGAATAATAAAATAGTTTAACTGTTTCATAGCTTTTAAATGCTGTCTTTCATAAAGGTTCTGTTCATGTAATTGATATGGAAATTTTATTTATGCAAACTTAACTTAATCTTCGAGCTAAGTATATCAATCGCTACATGATTGGTGCCACCTTGCGGAACGATAATATCAGCGTATCTTTTAGTGGGTTCAATAAACTGCTGGTGCATCGGCTTCACATATTTTTCATAATGCTCAAGCACCTGCTGAAACGACCGTCCCCGTTCTTCAATATCACGCCGTATGATCCGCATCAATCTGTCGTCTGCGTCAGCATCCACAAAAACTTTTATATCCAACCGTTCACGCAATTTGGGATTGGTAAGAATAAGAATACCCTCAATGATCACCACTTCTTTGGGTTCCACGGGAATGGTTTCCTTTGCTCTTGCACAGGTGAGATATGAATAGATGGGCATGTCAATGGTTTTCCCTTCGCGGAGCAGATCCACATGCTTATTCAGCAGGCTGAATTCAATGGAAGTAGGATGGTCGAAATTTTTCTTTGCTCTTTCTTCAGAAGATAAATGTCCGTTATCTTTATAATATGAATCCTGCGCAATCACTGCCACTGAATCCTTCGGAAGCTTTTTCATGATCTGTTTCACTACCGTGGATTTTCCCGAACCCGAACCTCCAGCAATACCAATAATCAGCATAATTTATTTTTATTTATAACGATAAAGGTATAAAGTCTTTTGTTTCTGTATTGAAAAAAATAAATAATTTTGACGCAATATAAATATTCCATCCATGAAACGTACGCTGTTATTTTCAATGATCCTTTGTCTTGCCCTTATCAGGAGTGCTGTTGCGCAGGAAAACAAAACCAATTTTGTAAACATGTCTGCAGCGGATGATCATATCCTGCAACAGAAAACGGCTGCAAATCCAACCATTCTTGACCAGTATCTGATTTATGAAAAGAATTTTAAACAGTTGGTTGATCAGGTGAAGTTTGAGAAAGACAACACAAAAACGGATACACTCATCAACGGTAAAAGAATTATTCCTGTGGTGTTTCATATCATTCATCATGCAGGACAGGAGAATATTTCCAAAGCACAGGTGCTCGATGCGATTCACTGGTTGAATATTGATTACAATAAGCAAAATGCAGATACTTCTGACACTTATTCTTTATTTCAGTCACGCGCAGCTAACTGCCAGATTGAATTCCGCCTTGCAAAGATTGATCCCAACGGAAACTGTACGGATGGTATCGATCGTATTTATGATCCTCAGACGAACTATGCATATTTCAGCACGATGCATCAGTACAACTGGAATCCCTATAAGTACATGAATGTATATTCTGTTAATTTTATTTATCCTTCCGGAATGTCTTTGCCTGATGGCGCATTCATTGGAGGCATGTCTCCGTTTCCGCCCAGCAATACGCTATCCCAGGCACTCACCGGAGGCGATACATTAGTAGATGGTGTATTGATTCGTCAGGATTGTATTGGTACTATTGGTACAGCTACTACTCTTGGAGGCATGCCCATCAATGCAATGAACCGCACATTCACTCATGAAAGCGGGCATTATTTTAATCTTTATCATCCTTTCCAGTCTCTTTATGCTTCTTTGGGTATTGATGGTTGCGGGCTACCACCGATTTTTATTGCCGGTGATGAAGTGGATGACACTCCTTCCGAAGCAGCGGCTGCTCAAAACACAAGTTTGAGTTGCTTCACACCCGGAAGCAAAAACACCTGTTCTGCAAATGAACCTTCATACGGGAATACCAACGCTCCCGATATGATTGAAAACTACATGGATTATCAGTGGGGCTTTTGCAATAATATTTTTACCATCAATCAGCTGGATCGCATCAATGCATGCATGCAGGCTGACAGAAAACATTTATGGTCTAAAGAAAATCTTATTGAAACTGGAACACTTGACACTACAACTATTCTCTGCGGCCCACTGGCTGATTTTTATCCGAACAAATACATGGTTTGTGCCGGTGGCTCTGTGACCTTTACTGATTTTTCCTACTCCGGTGCTGCCCAAAACTGGGAATGGACTTTTGCCGGCGGAACGCCTGCTGCCAGCACTGTTCAGAATCCGACCATTCAATATAATACACCCGGCACTTATCCTGTAAAATTAAAAGTAACCAATATTGCAGGAAATGATTCTTTGATTAAAAACAATTTAATAGTCGTGATCAATGACAGCATTTCTCAGTTAGCTCCATTTGTTGAAGGATTCGAAACAGCTAACTTTGCAACCAATTGGTACTTGAATAACGATAATGGTAACCCATGGGAAATCACGGATTCTGCTTTTTACAGCGGATCAAAATCCATGCGAATTGCCAATTTTTATAATAATGCTGCGGGCAGTACAGATGAAATTATTACTCCGGCATACAATCTGACAGCCTTGCCTACAGGCGGACAAGCGGTCATGAAATTTCAGCTTGCGTATGCGGGAAAAATTATTCCTGCAGCTTTACTCACTCCTGCTGACACGGCTTATGATGGTCTGAAAATTTATGTGTCCACTGATTGTGGAGGCACTTGGACTCAAAAGTACAGTAAATCCAACGCAGCTTTAACGACCTGTAATCCGACAGCATCAAATTATATCCCGTCATCAACCGCTGACTGGAGACAGGAAACCGTGATTCTTCCCGGCTTGTTCACAGCAGATAATGTCCGTTTTAAATTTGTATTTAAAAGTAATGGCGGAAATAATCTTTATGTGGATGATATAAATATTACAGCTACCAATGTAGGCATTCAGGAAGATTTATTATCCGACCTGAATTTCAGCATCAGGCCAAACCCCGTGGATGAAAGTGCACTAATCAGTTTTAATCTGGATAAAAGCAATTTTGTGAAGATCACTATTTATAATGTAGTAGGGCAGGAGGTATTGAATTTATTGAATAGCAATCTTTCTGCAGGATCACACAGTTACTCTGTTCAACGCACTGAACTTGGAAGTGCCGGTGTTTACTTTGTAAAGACCACTGTGGGCAATCAGACCATGACAAAAAAACTTATCGTAAAGTAAGATTTTATTGAGGAAAGAATAAGGGCGCGGCTTTAGCCGCGCCCTTTATTCTTTTATGACGGACTTTCCATGCTTTTCTCAACCGCTTTTTCATTCTGATTGATCACCAGAAAATAATAATCTCCTTCTATTGGCAGGTAGCCGTATTCGTAACAGAAATAATAGGTCACACCTTTACGCGTTGTATAAATACTCGTGAAATACCTGAAATCAAAACCCTTTTCACTGAGCTTGCCTTTATGTACTCGTGTTTTTTCGTTAGGATTTAATTCCATTAATATGCGGCGGTTCTTGCGCAATATGTTATTCACGTTTCTTACAAAATTAGTATGATCAGAATTCTGACGGTTGTTATATGTATTCCTGCACTGATCGGAACAGAATTTTTTATCCACTCGACCGGTATAAATTTCACCGCATTCAGGACATTTTCGTTTTTCCATATCTTTTTTCTGTTAAAAATTGTTTGACGCCAAACAGATAAAATTAATTTATAATTCTCTCAGATTCAAAGCAAAGATACAAAGATTATTCAATTACAAACGACAACAAACGAATGTTAAACGAAAGTAAATGTTTAATGTGCGGGTCGGGTTCTGAAGTGTGTGTTCCTTTGCATCGTCAATTCAAAATAATTTATGTCGAACTTTAAAAATTTAAGTACAATGGAAAAGACAATGAACAGAGTAGAATTAAACGGTTTTGTAGGAATCAATCCCGAAGTGAAAACATTAAGCAATGGTAAGACCATGACACGCTTCTCGCTTGCCACAGACGAAAATTACAAAGACAAGAACGGCGAATGGGTAAAAGACACCACCTGGCATAACGTGGTAGTATGGAACAGCAAAGCCCTGCCCGAAGGCGCAGAGGTAAAAAAAGGAAGCCGCGTGCATCTTACAGGTAAACTAAAAAACCGTCAGTATACCGACAAGCAAGGCGTGGTGCGCTATGTAACCGAAGTGATTGGTTCCAAACTTGAGCTCGTGCCTGCTGAATAGCCTAATCAGCTTCATGTGTGGAGGCTGGCCGAATGGTCAGCCTCTTTTTTTGCTCGAACTCTAATATTGTCTAAGAAAAGATAAGAACTAAAGTCCTTCAGCGATTATTATAGTAACCCCAGCCTTCCTTCGGCAAGCTCAGGATGACAGGCTGGGGTTAACAAAGTCTCGCCATGATTGGGCTTCAGCCCTGACAATTACAAGAAATTATTTATGAGATAAATCATAGCAATTAATCAGAAAAAACTTTCAAATAATTTTGTTTGGTAAATTATTTTATATCTAATTTTAAGCGATCAAATTTTACACTATTTCAGCAATAAAAAGATCCTCTAAATTTATTCTATTCACTAAATAAAAATATTTATATGGCAGATTTTATTTATGAGAAACCTTTTCAGATCGAAAAGGACTCTACCAGTTACAGGCTTCTGACAAAAGATTACGTACAGGTTATTGAAGCCGGAGGAAGAAAGATACTTAAAGTGGATCCGAAGGGATTGGAACTTCTTGCCAAGGAAGCGATTTTTGATCTCTCTTTTTATCTGCGCACTTCACATCTTGAAAAGTGTGCTAAAATTCTTGACGATCCTGAAGCAACAGATAATGATAAATTTGTTGCACATGTGATGCTGCAGAACACAGTGATCTCGGCCAAAGGAGAACTCCCCTGGTGCCAGGACACAGGGACTGCCATTGTAATAGGTAAAAAAGGAGAACAGGTATGGACCGGAGTAAATGATGCAGAGTTTCTTTCAAAAGGTATCTATACTTCTTACAAGGAGAAAAATTTGAGGTATTCGCAGATTGTCCCTTACACCATGTTTGAAGAAAAAAATTCTGCTTCTAATCTGCCTGCTCAGATTGATATATATTCTACGGAGGGAAGTTCATATGATTTTCTTTTTATTACAAAGGGAGGAGGTTCAGCCAATAAAACCTTTCTCTATCAGCAAACCAAATCTCTGCTGAATGAAGCATCGTTGATAAAATTTGTAAAAGAAAAAATAAAAGACCTTGGTACATCTGCCTGTCCGCCTTATCATCTGGCGCTTGTCATTGGCGGGACTTCTGCTGAAGCCACACTTAAAGCAACCAAGGAAGCATCTGCCGGTTATCTTGATCATCTTCCCACCACGGGAAACGCCAGCGGCCGTGCTTTCCGTGATATTGAATGGGAAAAGAAGATTGAAAAAATATGTCAGGAATATGGTGCGGGAGCTCAGTTCGGTGGAAAATATTTTGTGCATGATGTAAGAGTTATTAGGATGCCTCGTCATGCTGCCTCCTGTCCGGTAGGGCTTGGTGTAAGCTGCAGCGCCGACAGAAACATAAAAGCTCATATCACCGAACAAGGAATTTTCCTTGAAGAATTTGAAAAGAATCCTGCCCGCTTCATGCCTGCAAAAGCACCGGAACTGGAAAAAGCAGTTGAAATAAATCTCGACAGGCCTATTAAAGAAGTTCTTGCTGAACTGACAAAATACAAGGTTAAAACAAGGTTGAGCCTCAACGGTACGCTGATCGTAGCCAGAGATATTGCCCATGCACAAATAAAAAAACTTATTGATGAAGGCAAGCCTATGCCTGAATATTTTAAGAACCATCCTATTTACTATGCCGGTCCCGCAAAAACTCCGGAAGGAATGGCTTCAGGGAGCTTCGGGCCGACTACAGCTGGAAGGATGGATCCTTACGTAGACCTTTTCCAGAGCCTGGGCGGATCGCTGATCATGGTAGCAAAGGGAAACAGGAACAGATCGGTGATTGATGCCTGCAAAAAGTATGGCGGATTCTTCCTTGGTTCCATCGGCGGGCCTGCTGCCATCCTTGCGGCTGAAAATATTAAATCAGTTGAGATGGTCGATTTTGAAGATCTGGGGATGGAAGCCATCCGGAAGATCAGAGTAGAAAATATGCCTGCATTCATTCTTACGGATGATAAAGGAAATGACTTTTTTGACGAATATAATAAATAAAAATTGAGGAAAACCATGAAAAGGTTGGCGCTTCAATGCCAGCCTTTTTTTGTATTTTTGTAATATAAAACCCCTCCATGAAGAACAAGTTGATCACACCACTTATCAATCTGCTTACAGGCTTTGTGTTTGTTTGTATTGATGCTTTGGTTTATTGCTCGGGAGGAAACCATTGGCTCATAAGTAAAAAACTTAAAATAGGTGCTGTGTTGATTTCTCTCACGGGAATCATAGCTTGTGGTGGCGGCACTGATCATTCTAATGTGAAATGTTACAAACCAGAAAGCTTGCGTGAAGACAGCATAGCTAAAGCAAAAGCATGGGAAAAAGAAGAAGCAATTGAAAAGGCAATTAAAAAAGCAAAACAGGATTCAATGAATTCAACAAAGACAAAACAAAATCTTGTACCCAAACCTAAGCCCACGCCAATTCTTATGAAAACATGTTATGATTATGCAGAGCCTCCTGTGAGAGACAGCCTGAATAAATGATTTTCTCTATGGCGGTGTAACTGTTTTCTTTGCGAGCTTTGCGAAAATCTTTTGCGAACTTGGCGTGAAATAAAAAAGCAATTTTCCTATTGATCCGCTTCAATAATATTATTGGCAAACTTCTGCAG
>Ga0182027_10006022_pt1 | contig 18279 bp, 11 predicted proteins | sample 712E1DmetaG_FD_121300 | JGI IMG/M metagenome (GOLD analysis project Ga0182027, IMG submission 121300) | Permafrost microbial communities from Stordalen Mire, Sweden - 712E1D metaG (Illumina Assembly) | ecosystem: Environmental > Terrestrial > Soil > Wetlands > Permafrost | place: Sweden... | reverse complement strand
GTCAATGGGCGCGGCCATGCTCCGCAGCGCCCAGCAGCCAAGCATCATCGAACCCAACATGAGTGTGCGCAGTTGCATTGCCCGTCCTCCTTGGGGATTCTGATTTAAAAGCCGCGTCGCCGCCGACCCCAATCACGATCGGCGCGGTTCGCCCGCCCGCCCGTTGCGTCACCGGATGACGCCTTTTCAGCACGACAGACCACATCCTAGCTTGAAACCGTTTTAAGGGAAAGCATTGGTTGACAAACCAAACCGGGTCGATACAATCTCATGCGGGGGCAGACAAGAACATCCTGAACCGTATGGGATTCCGGTCATGGCAGAAGTCAAACAAGCTGAGCAGCGCATCACGATCTCGCGTCGTCGCCGCAACATCAAGTTGCGCGAAAAGCTGCAACTGATCCGTGGAAAACTCCAACGCTTTTATATCGGGCATTTTCGCAAGGAATACGTGGTCGAGCGGCTCTCGATTCGCAAGGGAACCTGCAAGCGTTGCGGCGCCTGCTGCCGGCTGCTCTTCCGCTGCGTGTATGCCGATCAATGCCACGGGGGCGGGGTCAGTTGCCGCATCTATTCACGGCGCCCCGTGAACTGCCGCATTTTCCCGCTCGATCGCGAGCATCTGGCCGAACGCGACCTGATGATGCCCGATCGCTCGTGCGGGTATTATTTTGAGGACTGAGCGACCGGCGCTGAAATGGCAGGTCCCGCTCGCCTCTTGTACGATCGTGTGCAAGAAAATTTTTACGTTTGCATAATTTTGTGGGCACGTTCTCACGCCAAGCGCCCATAGGCGCCCTTGCGCGGCTCGTTTCGACCACAATGAATGTTCCTTCTTCATTATCTTCGATGGGTTTTTGCTATTCTCAATCAGCGCTTTTCGGGGATCCGGGCCTTCAAAGTCAGGAAAGGTAGGCGCCATGTCAAAAGGCAGAATCCTGAACGTTGATGATGATGAACGCATAGATCGCAGCAGGCTTTGCCGCCACTTCAAACTCCTTACCGAGATCGCCAGCCAGCTCATGCTGGCCCGCGAGCCCGGGGCCGTGCTGGGGAGCATCCTGGAGCGGGTTTCTCTCCACCTGGGGCTGGAGGTTTACGCCTATTACCGCCTGGAGGAGGAGCAACAGTCACTCACGCTGGTCGAGGCGGATGGATTTCCCGCGCCGGCGGCCTAAACCCATGCCGTCGTGGCCTTCGGCGATACGGTCATCGGCCAGGTGGCCCACTCCGGCCAACCGTGCGTGGTCGCCCAAGCGCAGGCGGCGTCCAAGGGGTGCAACTCCGGCGATCCACTGCTCCACGCCCTGGCCTTGAAAGTCCATGGCATTCATCCGCTGCTGGCCCAGGGCCGGCTGAGCGGGGTCCTGCTGTTCGGATCGCGCACCCGAACCACGATCGACGCCCTTGAGCAGGCGCTGCTGGCGACCCTGAGCGGCGGCCACGTGGCCATGGCCCTGGACCGCGCCCGGCTGATCCAGACGCTGGCCCAGCGCGCCGAAGAGGTGGCCGAGACCGAACGGCGCAAGGACGAATTCCTGGCCATGCTGGCCCATGAGCTGCGCAACCCGCTCTCGCCGATCATGTGCGCGATGGAAGTCATGCGCCTGAGCGGCATCGGCAATTCCTCGCAGGAACGGTCGATGGATATTATCGAACGCCAGGCCCAGCACATGGCCCGCCTGCTCGACGACCTGCTCGACGTCTCGCGCCTGCGCCGCGGCAAAATCGAGCTGCGCATGGAGCCGGTCGAGCTGACCGCGCTGGTCGAACAAGCCGTCGAGGCGGTCATGCCCTTTATCGACAGCCGCAAACACAAGCTGTCCATCGTTCTGCCGCCGGTGCCGGTCTGGCTCGAGGCCGATCCGACGCGCATGGAACAGATCCTCTCCAACCTGCTCAACAACGCGGCCAAATACACCGAGCCGGAAGGCAATATCTGGCCAAGGCGCTCCTGATCGCCGTGACCGGTTACGGCCAAACCGAGGACAAGGAACTCTGCAAGGAAGCCGGCATCGACCATCACATCACCAAACCGATCGATTTCGGCATCCTGGAGGAATTGCTGAGCTAGGCGCCTGCCAGAGCCCCTCGTGCTTCACAGGTGCTTCCGAGAAGTTCTTCTCCTGTTTTTCGTGCTCGTGCTCGTGCTCGTCATCGTTATCGTCCTCGTCATCGATGGAAATCCAACCTCCGGGGACATGGGCCAACGGAACCCGCGCATCCCCACCGCCCGCCCTTCCTCGCACATCTTGATTGCTTTTTTTGCCTCAAGGGTTAACATTCTGGTTATTCCTTGGCTGTCGTTTTGCCATTGGCGAAATTTGGATATATGCAATAGGTTACTTGCTCGATTCACCCGGAAGGCGGATTGCGATGAACAAAGATCCTTGGAGTTCCAAGACGTTTGCACGCAGCCGCAGTCGTGGCTTCCGGGCAACGTTCGGGATCGATGGCGTCAGGGCCCTATTCTCCCTCACAACATTTTTGATCCTCGCCCTTTCTGTCGATGCGGTTCTTGCGCGGACCCCGGCACCGCGAGCGCCGGCGTCCAGTTCAAGCGTGAATTGGTTCAGGCAACAAGGGCCCTCATGCCTCACCCGCGCGGGTCATACCAGCGTCGTTTATAAAAACCAGATCTGGGTCATCGGCGGCTGGGATCGTGATTTGCAGTCCACCAACACCGTTTGTTCGTCGTCCGATGGACAGTACTGGACGGAGGTTCCCCTCAATCCCCTTCACGACTTCACCCCGCGCTACGGCCATGCCAGCGTCGTCTTTAACGACCAGATGTGGGTCATCGGCGGCTGGGATCAGCACGGACCCGAAAGCGATGTCTATTCATCCTTTGATGGGGAAACCTGGACACAGGTGACGGCAGCGGCCGGCTTCAGCGCGAGGGTTAATCATTCCTGCGTCGTCTACGACGGCAGGATGTGGGTCATCGGCGGGAGCTTTGACCAGTATTATACCAATTACCATGATGTCTGGTGGTCAACGAATGGAAGCGATTGGTTCCGGGCCACGGATGACGCACCCTTCGGACCCCGCTGCGGCCATAGCTGCACGGTTTATAACGGCAAAATGTGGGTGATCGGCGGGGTGGACACCACTTATTTCAATGACGTCTGGTCGTCAACGAATGGGATCGATTGGACGCCCCTCGAAAACTTCTCCTATTTCAAGCCCAGAGCCTGTCACGCCACCGTGGTCTTTCACGATCTGTTGTGGCTGATCGGGGGTTGGGGCGGCTGGGAAGGCGTGCCCTTGAACGATGTCTGGACCTCCGCGGACGCGATCCTATGGAATCCATCGCCCACCCCCGCCGGCTTCGCCTCGGAGCGGGCTTCGTGCGTGGTTTTCAACGACCAGATTCTGTCGCTCGGCGGCCTGGATGGGAACCAGGTCATCAGCGAGATATGGACAACCAATCCCTCCATTCCGCTGCAGCCGAGTCGGGTCGAGGAATGGAATCAGTATCCATGATCGAGGTGGAGAGGACGATCCTGGGAACGAAACTTCTCACTGTTACATAATATTTATATAAGCAAGGCGGCGTACGAAACAATCATTGAAACTTCTGAAGGGACGGCCATGATGCGAATCCCGAGCGCGTTCACCCTGGTTGGTTTCATAGTGTGCCTGTGCCATGCCCGTGAGGCCCCCGGCGCGGTGATTTACGTCAAGGACGACGCCACGGGAACCGCCAACGGGCAATCCTGGGCGAATGCCTTCACCGACCTGCAAGATGCCCTGACCACGGCCACTCCGGGCGACGAAATCTGGGTCGCCGCCGGAACCTACAAGCCAACCCCCACTACCGACCGGACAAAATCTTTCGTGATGAAAACAGGGGTGGGTCTGTATGGCGGCTTCGCTGGAACCGACGAAACCACACGTAGTCAACGGAATTGGGTCGCTAACAAAACCATCTTGAGCGGGGATATCGGCGCGGCGGGCGATAATTCGGATAATTCCTACCATGTGGTTGTTGGAGCCAATAACGCCGTGCTAGATGGGTTCACGATTGCGAGAGGAAATGCAAGAACCAATAACAGCGGTGGCCTGATTTATGGCGGTGGCATGTTCAACGATTCTTGCTCTCCAACCGTAACGAACTGCATCTTCAGCGGCAACTTGGCCGACGATGGTGGCGGGATGTATAATGGCAATAGCGCTTCGCCAGCCGTAACCAACTGCACGTTTACAGGCAACGCCGCCGACTACAGTGGCGGCGGGATATATGATAACGGCGGCGCCTCGCCGACAGTGATTAATTGCACTTTCAACGACAACATGGCGGGTAATGATGGCGGCGGGATATATAACGTCAACGCTTCGCCGACGGTGACTAATTGCGCATTCATCGGCAACAGGGTCAACCTGTTCGGCGGCGGGATTAATAACCACAACGCTTCGCCCATGGTGACCAACTGCATGTTCAGCGGCAACGTGGCCGTCGAAGGCGGCGGGATGGATAACGACATGAGCGCCTCGCCGACGCTGACAAACTGCATGTTTAATGGCAACGAAGGCGTTTTGTCTGGTGGAGGGATAAATAACGACAACGCTTCGCCGACGGTGACTAACTGCACATTCAGCGCCAACACGAGCGGCGACTGGGGCGGAGGAATGAACAATTACAACGCTTCACCGATAGTTACTAATTGCACTTTCATCGGCAACACAGCCATCAGGGCTGGTGGCGGGATTTATCTCAATAGCAACGGTAGGGTAACCAACAGCATCTTTTGGGATAACAGTGCGGCTCTTGGGGCTGAGGTAAGCACGTTTGGAGGCAACCCAACGTTTCATCATTGCGACATTAAGGGGAGCGGGGGGAGTGGGACAAAGTGGGACTCTACTTTCGGAACCGATGACGGCGGGAACATCGATGGCGACCCGCAATTCGTGAACGCCGCCAACCCCGCCGGGACGGACGGTATCTGGCGCACGAGCGACGACGGCCTGGCTCTCAAACCAACTTCGCCTTGTATTCGTACCGGGACACCCGCCGATGCACCGCTGCTTGATATCCTGGGTAATCCTCGTCTTGGTACGCCGGACATGGGCGCTTATGAAACATCGATTCTGATTGGAATTATTTCTCCCTTTGGCAATCAGACATTCGAAGGGGGTGGTTTCATCCCCATTCACTGGGCAACGAATCCTGCCATTGCTGGCACCGGGGTCAAGCTGGAGATTTGGAACGCTCAAGGGCGAATGGCCGATCTCGGTTATGATTGGAATCCGAACGGTGAAGGAACGAGTCAATTTTTACTGCCGCTCCTGCCTGAAGCGTCAGACTATAGAATCCGCATCATCAGCACATGGAATCCGAGCCTTTATGCCGAGAGTATCGGACTGCTAACCATCACGGGCGGACCGCTGCGTGTTTACATGCCCGCCGGGGGCGATGTCTGGCCGGCGGGGACCTCGCAGCTTCTCTGGTGGCAGAGCAATCCGCTGTTCAGCGGGACCGAGGTGGGGTTTGAATTGTGGGAAGGTGGGCGCAAAGTCGCCGATTTGGGCCTCGGCTATAGTCCCAATGGTGAGTATGTCAATGAGATCGTGGTGCCGTCCGTGGCGCCGGGGACGGATTACAAGGTGCGGGTGATCAGCTTATGGAATCCCGCGTGGTTCGCCGAGAATGAAGGCTTCATCACGATTCAGAATCCCGGCTATGTGCCGCGCAACGAAGTCGATGCCAACGCATGGACAATTTATCGCTGATCGCCGCTTCTTATGTGGAGTGCGGCGGCTTGCCGCCGCTTTGTCCTAACGGATGGCCCTCCGGTTGCCAGAAAAGCGGCGGCAAGCCGCCGCACTCCACATAAACCAATAGAACGGGGGTGAGCGCCCTATTCTCAGGCCGTCCACCCCCGTTCTCGTTTGATTTCTGAAGGTTAGTTGCCCTTGACGTCGGCCTGCACGCCCAGCTTGGTTTCGTTGCTGGTCAGCGGCAGCGGCACGGTGTCGTGATCGGTATCGACGTCGATATATTCGCCCTGGCCGCCGTACAGCGCCTTGAAGTTATGCACCATCATCGGCGGGCCGTAGTAGTAGTTGATCAGGAAGCCCTCGACGCCGCGGTCGATCATCTGCGCGCCGACCAGCTTCATGTACTGCTGCACGTACCGATCGGCCTCGTCGCAAATCTTGACGATGGTGGCCTTCTCCGCCGCGGTCAGGTCCGTCGGCATGGCGCGGGTTTCCCGGTTAAACCGAATCAGCGCGTCCTGCATCAGCCGGACCGCCTTGAGGTGGCAATACGCCGCCTGGCAGCGATTGATCAGCAACTCGAGTTGCTGCCCGTACTGCGGATTCTGGACGTCGCCAGGGTTCGCCTGCAAATCCTTGGAGACCTGCAGGAACTTCTCGGCGGCCGTTTCGACTTCCTTTTTGCCCCACCACCAGAGGCAGGCGACCCCGCGTTCGCGCCGTTCGATCGTCCAGGTCCCCTTGATGCAGAAGCCGATGTTGCCGGCGATCGCGCGTTGATCGCTCAGCGCGTCGATCGTGCCCATATCCGCGACAAATTTGGCCACGTCCTGGATCCCGGCGCTCCGGGCGTAGTCGGCCCAGAAATCCTGGGGGGCCGGCTTGTCCAGCGAGGCCAGCGCAGTGTAGCGGAAGGAGAGGAAATTCTCGCCCGTGCGCCACTGATTATAAAGGATGCCGAAGACCGGCTGGCCCGCGCCCAGGACCTTCTGCTCGTCGTCGATGGCTTTGTAAACGCCGGTGCCGGCGAGTTGCTGCAGGAACATGTAGCCGTCGAACTCGATCCAGCTATAGAGCATCGTGCGCGCCAGCAGGTCCTTGTCGATCCCGCTCGCGGCGAACTGGTCGGCCACCTTGCGCGAGGAATGCCCCGGCATGATCGAGTACCACACGTCTTGGGGCACGTACCGCGAGGCCAACTGGCAGACCATCTGAAGCTGCTTGCCGGGCTCGGTCACGTAATTGCCCGTGACGAGCTGAATCTTGGGGTGCCGCTTCATCCAGCCGCTTTTGCGCAGCGCGTTGATCAGGCGGAGGTCGTAGGCCAAGTCCTTGACCTGCTTGTCGAGACCTTCCGACTCCACGCGATATTTTTTGTCGATCGCATTGCCGTCGGGCGCATTCAGGATTTCATCCATCAGCGTCTTCTGGCGGGCGAAATACGCGTCGTAATCACCCTTGATCTCCTCGCCCCCCTCGCGCGTGATGAACTCCAGCGCGTCGATCATCGGGTAATCCTTGAGGATGCGGTCAACGAGGCCAAGATTGTATTGGTCGTCGCAGAGGCGGATCTCGGTCGAGAACTGCACCTTCATCCCCGCGCGCTGGCATTCTTTCATCACTTCGGCCAGCCAGTGGGTCATCACCGCGCTTCGTTCGTTGATCGTGTAATAGACCGACTCGACTTCCGGCGCGCAGTAAATCGCCTTGTTGAAGCGGATCTTGTCCTTGACCGGCGCGTAGTTGGGGATCTGGAAGTGGTCGCCGTAGAAGAAGGCGCCGTTGGTCAGGTCGTCCCCCTTGGGCTTGAAGCGCTTGTTCACCCAATCGTTATAGACGCCGAAGGTCGCCGCGTTGCTGTATTTGTCCCAGTCCCAATGGCCGGGATAGCTGTGGAAAGTGATCCAGTTGTAGCGCAGCCGGGCCAGGTTGCGCACGTACTCCTTGGCTTCCTCCAGCGGATAGCCGGAGATGTCCATCGGGAAGTTGATGTGCTGGCGGATGCCGCGCCGCTGGACGGTGGGGGCGTAGACTTTCTTTTGGGTCGGCAGGGCCTTCAGGTTAAGAGCGCCCGGGATGATCGGGCCGCTGATGAAAAAGCGGTAACCCATCGCCTCGAGCGCCGTGTAGGCCGCCTGCAGGGTCTCATTGCTGGTGGCGCCGCTCAGGATGACCGTCCGGCCGCCGGCCGTCGGCCTCGATGAAATGGCAAAGGTGAAGGGTTTGAGGGTCGGGTCGACCTTGAGTTGGAAGCCAAGCGACGTGGCGGGCGCCTTCCGGTCCGCCTTGATCCAGTGCTCAAGTTCCTCGCTGGCGAAGTTCAGGACCGGGTCCTGACGGTCGGCCTTGATCACCAGCGCCCCGTCACCAGCTTGAGCCGCCTTGGCGGCCTTGGCTTTTGCGGCCGCGGAGGCCGGCGCGGTCGTAAGGCCCAACAGCGCAAGCACCAGGATCATGACCAGGGCGCCCATCGTTTTTCTCATCGAATTTGCTGCGTTCATCCCATCAAACCTCCGTGGATTTCAGCCCCGCTGGGGGTCGATCAAGGCCATTTTGCCGGCGCGCTGACCGACCTGCTGACGGATCGGCGGCAAACAATGGACTGGTCCGAACATCATAAAGAGAATGCCCCGCGAAATCATTATCTTTTACCCACATTTTGATTGCAGCTTGATCCTGACGGCCCGCGGCGTTATAAGAAGGAGGCCAAAGGATTAGAGAAAAGAGTTGTTAAGGAGTGGCACGCGCCATGGCGAACGAAAAAAGCGAGAAACCGGGCGGCGGGGCCTTGTCGCGCCGGAATTTCCTCAAAACGGCGGCCCTGGCGGCGGCCGCCTGCACGCTCGAGAACTCCTGCACGGAGCTTGGCGGCCTGCTGCACACTAAACCTCGCCATCCTAATTTCGTCGTGTTCCTCACCGACGACCAGGGCTATCAGGACGTCGGCTGCTTCGGGTCGCCCCTGATCCGCACGCCCCACCTGGACCGCATGGCGCGCGAAGGAGTGAAATTCACCGATTTCTACGTCGCGGCGGCGATCTGTTCGCCTTCGCGCGCGGCCCTGTTGACCGGTTGCTACCCCCCGCGCGTGGGCATCGAGCGCGTCCTCTTCCCCAATGACACGATCGGGCTGAACCCCAGTGAAATCACGATCGCCGAGATTTTGAGAGGGCAGGGCTACGCCACCACCTGCATCGGCAAGTGGCACCTGGGCCACAAGCCCGAGTTCCTGCCAACCCGCCAGGGATTCGATTCCTTCTTCGGCATCCCTTACAGCAACGACATGACGATCGATCCCGAAGCCCGCCTCGCCCCCGGCATCCATCTGCGCGAGGGCCAAACGCTCGAGGATATCCGCGCGGGCCGGACCGCCGGCGGCCGGGTGCCGCTGATGCGCGACGAAGAGGTCATCGAATACCCCGCGGACCTGACCACGCTGACCCGGCGATACACCGAGCAGGCGGTCGGCTTCATCAAGGATAACCGGCATCGCCCTTTTTTCCTCTATCTCCCCCACACCATGCCGCACGTGCCGCTGGCCGCTTCGCCCGCCTTCAAGGGCAAAAGCCCGCGCGGCCTTTACGGCGACGTGATCGAGGAACTCGACTGGAGCGCCGGCCAGGTGCTGGAGACGCTGCGCGACCAGGGGCTTGCCGAAAACACCTTCGTCATCTTCACCTCGGATAACGGCCCGTGGCTGGACATGAAGGCCGACGGCGGATGCGCCCTGCCGCTGCGCGCCGGCAAGATGACGACCTACGAGGGAGGCCTGCGCGAGCCGTGCATCATGTGGTGGCCCGGGACGATCCCCGCCGGCGCGGTGTGCTCGGAGGTCGCTTCGACCATCGACCTGCTGCCCACCTTCGCCGCGTTGGCCGGCGCCGCCGTGCCCGGCGACCGGGTGATCGACGGCCGCGACATCCGCCCGCTGCTGACCGGGGGCAAGAACGCCCGCTCGCCGCACGAGGCGTTCTATTATTATTGGCTGAACGACCTGCAGGCCGTGCGCTGCGGCAAGTGGAAACTGATGCGAGCGGGGCCGAATCAATTCGAGCTTTACGATCTGGCCAACGACATCGGCGAGACGCAAAACCTGGCCGCCCGCCACCCCGACGTGGTCCAGCGCCTGAGCGCGATGATGGACCAATTCGACAAGGATCTGAAAGCCCACGCGCGCCCGGCGGGACACCCGAACACCACCGCCAAGGGTCAATTGTAGATCATTCCATTGTCAATGGCGCCTCCTTCCCTTTAAAATGAATCGACACTCCTTAAGGGGGAAGGGAGGTGCCTTGCGTCGTGAAAGCTTTAACATTCCCTATTAAATATTTGGATGATGCCTGGTCGCTCAACGAACCAACGGGAGGCTGAATCATGGCTGGGAAAATCCTTCGACTCCTTCTCCTCACGAACAGCCGATCATGGGCCACGCTCCCCTTGCGCCTGGCGCTGGGCGTAATTTTCATGGCCCACGGCTCGCAAAAACTTTTCGGCGCGGCCCTGGCGCTGCTGATCGCCGGCGGCGGCCGTTTGTCCCTCGATGCGGCGCTTCAGCAGGGGCTCTCCCGGAAGAATGTCACGCCGGATCAGGCCAGCGGCAAAGGCTCCTTCGCGCGAACCGGCCTGGCCCTCCTGCTCGTTTTTGGCCTGCCGGGCTCGTGGTTGTACGCGGCCAATCATTTCGTGCGCGCCGGGGCCTCGGGCGGCGGCGTGGAGCGCGGCCGCGGCAATTGGAATCGCGGCGCGGTTCACTCCAGCGGCCCGTCCAGTGCATCCTGGCCGTTGCGATTCATTTTGTCCCCCGCCCGCGAGCATTCATCCGCCCGCATGATCTGTTATATTAATTGATTTTACCGTCCCCTTCATCAAGGATGTTAAGAGGTCCCGCCCCGACTTTGCCGCGCGCCGGTGCAGGCCACGGACATCTTGCGGACGCTGATTGGTTGACTACACATGCTCTTTCAACAACGGTTCTCCGGCTGGGTTGAACGTGCTTTACTGAATCCGGCCGCGCCACGCCGCGCCACCTCGCGGAGGCCCTATGTATGGGCCGCCCTGCTGGCCCTGCTGCTGGTCGGCGTGCCCGCCCTGCTGCGGCCGCTCCAGGTTTCGGACGAAGGGCGCTACGCCGAGGTTTCCCGCGAAGTGCTGACGCAAGGCAACTGGCTGATCCCCACTCTGAACGGGGTGCCGCACCTGACCAAACCGCCTCTCTATTATGACCTGGTGGCGCTGGGCTTCGCCGCCTTTGGCGCGAATCCCTTTACCGCGCGGCTGGTTTCCCTGCTCACTTTTCTGCTTGGGTTGCTGATCATGATGCGCTGGGCCGAAGCCCACGGCGGCCGGCGGGCGGCGCCCCTTTGCGCCGTGATCGCCCTGACCATGCTTCATCCCATCGGGGCGGGCCAATTCGGCGATCTTAACATGCTGCTGACTTTTTTTATGACCGCCGGGCTGCTGTGCCTCTTTGATGGGCTGAGCTCGCCGCATCGCCGCGCGGCCTGGTTGCTGGCCTGGCTGTTTTTTGGCCTGGCCTTCATGACCAAGGGCCCGCCCGCGCTGATGATTGTCGCCGGGACGCTCCTGACCTATCGCTGGGTCAGCGGCAAGCCTTTGGGCAAGCCGGCGGCCTGGTGGTTTGGGGGCGTGGCCCTCTTCTGCCTGGTCGCTCTGCCCTGGTATCTGTGGCTCCTGGCCGCCCAGGGCAAAATGCTCTGGGCCTTCTGGTGGGAAGATGTTTTCCGGCGCACGGGGCTGGCTAAAAGCACGAAGCCGCTTTATTACTTCTTTTATTATCTGCCGGTCTTTCTCGCCTTTTCGACGGGCTGGGGCGCCTTCATGGCTTGGCGTTTTTACCTGGCCGCGCGTTGGCGCCGCGCCGCCGGGGGCGGCTCGTGGTGGCGCGGCGCTCTGCGCTCCATCCGCGCGCTGCCCGCCGACCAGCAGTGGCTTCTGGCCTGGCTGATCTTCACCTTGGCGATCTTTTCCGTTCTGCGCTCGCACATGGTCACCTATATCCAGCCCGCCTACCCCGCGGCGGCGCTGCTCCTGACGCTTTACCTGCTCCGTCAGCGGCCGCGGCCGGCGCTGATCCGCGCCTTCTCGCGGATGGCCTGTTTCGCTTTCGTCGTTACCCTGATCGGGGTCTGGGGATTGACGCTCCTGTCCTTCGCGCTCGTCCGGATGCAATCGTCAAAAGGATATCCCCGCAACGAGGATGTGACTTGCAACGTCCTGGCCCGCAAGATGGTGGACAATCCGACCCGAAACTGGACGCTGGTGCAGTGCTTTGAATATCATCCCTCCTTCGACTTCACCACGCGGCGCCGCTCGCATTTGTGCAAGGTGGAAATCCATCCCGGCTGGCCGGTGCCGGCGGAGCTGAGCGAGACCAGCGAAACGCTGCGCCAGCGCGTTCGGCAGAACATGCCGCTGATGGTGCTGATCAAAAAGAATAAGATCAAACGGGTCTTCCCGGAGCCCCTCGCGCCCCTTCGAGAACTCGCGCGCGGCGGAGACCTGGTCCTCCTTTCCAACGTTCCCTAAAAGCGCGTGATGCCGGCCTCGGGCCTCAGCGCAGCGCCATCCAGCGCGCCGGGTCCGCGCCGCTGAGGCCGCCGCGCCACTGGCGAATTTGAGGGTTGCGCGGCCAATCATAATCGATCGGATGGAGGTACTGGTCCCAATTCCAAAGGACCTGCATCGTCTCGGTCTGGGCGACCGGGCACATGCCGTTGAGGCGCTCCAGATTCAGCACCGTCTGGGCCGGCGTGCGCGCGGTGGGCAACTCCGCGACGATCCCGCCCGGTTCGGCCAGCTTCTTCCATTCCCGGCCCCAGTCGTTCAGCGTCAGGTCCGTGCCGAGCGGTCCATAAAGCGGCAGCGTGTCCGTCGTATCCGAAATCAGCCAGAGCTGGAACCCCGCGACGTGGCCGACCAGCGCCTGCACCAGGGCGATCGTCTGGGTGAGCGATTCCTGCGGATCATCCACCAGGTGACCGATTTCCTCGGCGACGACCGGCTTGCCCGCGTAATAGGACCAACGCGCCGTCAGGATCGCGCTGTGAAGGGCCTGGGTGTACGGCCCTTGGCCATGGCGTTCGTCGCTCGGTTGGGTATAGACATGGAGCGTGGTGTAATCGACAAAATCCATCTCCCGGGCCGGCAGGCCGGCGTGATACATGGCGGCCCCGGCCCATTCGATCGCGGGATGCGAGGGATGCAGCCCGCAGGTGATCATGTGCCGGCGGTCCACCGCGTGGATGGCATCGGCCTGGTTGCGCAGAAAACGATACGATACCCATTCCTTGAAGCTGTTGTAATCGGCGATCATCGCCTGCGGCTGGGTATAGGCGGCGCCGCTCGCGACGATCTCCGGCTGCTCGATTTGCTCGGGCACGGAGTAGGTCACGCCCCAGGCGTCGTTGATATTCTCCAGCGAACCGTATTTATCCATGACCCACGTGCGCCAGGCGGGCAAGCCCCAGCGGTCGTTGAACAAATACCACAGGTCCGTGCTTTTCTGGGCGCCCCAGTTCCCGCCGGGAATATAGTATTCCACGGCCAGATTATAGGCGAACAGGGCCGGTTCGTTCTGGTACCGCTCGGCCATGGCACGCCAAAAATTACGCAGGACCGCGAAGGAATCGGGGCCCGGCCCATCCTCGGGTTGGCGGCCAAAAAACGTTCCGCCCTCTTGGAACCACGTATTGGCCCACATCCCCCACTCCGCGAGGGTCAGGACGACGTAGACGTTCGTATCGTGCGCGATCTGAAAAAGCTGATCGAGCCGCTCGAGCAACGGCGGGGTCATCGGGGCGAAATGGATCGTGTCGGTGGTCTGATCGCTGGTCAGCGCGGCGCTCGAAGTCAGAAAGACTTTCATCACGTTCATGTTGGCCGAAGCCGCGCCTTCGAAGGCCTTGCGGATCGTGTCAGGATCCCAATTCGTCTGGGTCAGCAGGGAGAGCGACAGCCCTTGCGGGTCGCCGGCATAATGGAAGACCAGGTGTCCGCCAAAGGGAATGAAGCGCGCATGGCTCTGCTCGGTCTCGAAATTCCAGCCGTCGCGCACGCGGATGAATTCCATGGCCGACGCGCCGCGAGCGCCGCACCGTGGCCCGCATGGACCGAAAAGGCAGGCCGCCACGAGCAGCACTCGCCACACATTGCTCCAACCGTAACCTTGTACCATCACCGCGTTCCCTTCATCCCAAGGCCGGAAAAGAGTGCTTCAGCCACCGAGCGATCGTGGTCCACGCTCTTCCTTGTGCGTCACATGGTAAGCTTCGGGCGGATGGGTGTCAAAGAAACCTTGGTACCTGAATCATGCTTCTCCGAAGACCGTGCCCTTGGGGATTTCCTGGAACTTGCCCAACCCATCCTCAATTTCTCTTTATTTTCCGCGGCCGCTTATTGCAACATAAGACCTACAGGTAGATTTTGCCGTTAACGAATAAAAGGGCCTTAAAATGAATGACCGCAAGCGACGTTTGGAGGAGCGCCGGCAGGCCGGGGACGCCTTGCGCGCCATGGCCCTGTTTCCTCAGGAAAATCCCAATCCGATCCTGCGGTTCCTGCCCGACGGGCGGATCTTGTTCGTCAACGAGCCGGGCCGGCTCATGCTTGGCGAACTGGGCTGGCGCGACACCCTGCCTATCCCCGCCCCGTTGCTGGAAGCCGGCCAGGAGGCGCTCAGCGGCGGCGAAGTCCAGGAGCGCGAAATCGAATGCGCGTCCCTCGTCTATGAATGCGTTTTCGCACCCATCGTCGCCGAAGGCTACGTCAATCTGTATGCGCGCGACAGTACCCGGCGCAAGCGGGCCGAGGAGGAAGTGCGTCAAAGCCGCGAGTGGCTGCGCGTCACGCTGAGCAGCATCGGCGACGCCGTGATGACCACCGACACCGGCGGCCGGATCACGTTCCTCAACCCGGTCGCCGAAGCGCTGACCGGCTGGACGCGCGATGAAGCCTTGAATCAGCCGATCGCAACGGTTTTCAACATCATCAACGAACAGACCGGCGAGCCGGCCGAAGACATCGCGGCGCGGGTCTTGAGCGAAGGATGCGCCTTCGCCCTGGCCAACCACACCGCGCTGATCGACCGGGACGGGCGCCAAATCCCCATTGAGGACAGCGCCGCTCCGATCCGGAATCACACCGGCGACGTGGACGGCGTGGTGCTCGTTTTTCATGATGTGACCGAAAAACGGCGCGCCCAGGACGCCCTGCGCGCCAGCGAACAGCGCGTCCGTTTGAAACTGGAGAGCATTCTCTCGCCCGACGGCGACATCGGGAACCTGGAGCTTGCCGACATTCTTGATGTCCCGGCGGTTCAGGCCTTGATGGAGCAGTTCCGCCAGCTTGTAAATATTCCCATGGCGATCATCGATCTCAAAGGCGAGGTGCTGGTCGGCGTGGGCTGGCAGGAGATCTGCACGCGCTTCCACCGGGTTCATCCCGAAACCTGCGCGCACTGCATCGAAAGCGACACCCAGCTCTCGGCGGGCGTCGCTCCAGGAGAGTTCAAGCTCTATCAGTGCAAGAACCACATGTGGGACGTCGCCACGCCGATCGTGGTCGGCGGCCATCATGTCGGCAATCTTTTTACGGGACAATTTTTCTTGGAGGGCCAGCCGCTCGATCGCGAGCTCTTCCGAGCCCAGGCCCGCCGGTACGGTTTCAATGAAGCCGAATACCTCGCCGCGCTCGAAGCCGTGCCCCGCCTCAGCCAGGAAACCGTGGATACGGGCATGGCCTTTTTAATGAGGCTGGCCCACATGCTGTCCCAGTTGAGCCATGGCAATCTCAAGCTGGCCCGCTCGCTGGCCGAACGCAAACGCCAGGAGGCGGAACTGCACAAACTCAACCGCACGCTCAAGGCGCTCAACAACAGCAACCAGGCGCTGCTGCGCGCCACCGACGAAGCGACCCTGCTGCGCGACGTCTGCCAGATCGTGACCCAGGACTGCGGTTACGCGATGGTGTGGATCGGCTTTGCCGAGGAGGACGGCGCCCGAAGCGTGCGGCCGGCGGCCTGCGCGGGCTTTGAGGAAGGCTACCTGGAAACGCTGAAGATCACCTGGGCCGACAGCGAACGCGGCCGGGGACCCACCGGGACGGCGATCCGCAGCGGCCAGCCGTGCTTCTGCCGCGACATGCTCAACGACCCCCGGTTCGAGCCGTGGCGGGAACAGGCCCTCCAGCGCGGGTATGCGTCGTCCATGGTTCTGCCGCTGATGGAAGAGGGCCGGGCCTTCGGCGCCATCACCATCTATTCGCGAAACCCCGATCCCTTCAGCGAGGAGGAAGTGCGCCTGATGATCGAGCTGGCCGGCGACCTCGCCTATGGGATCAGCGCCCTCCGGCTGCGCGCGGCCCATGCCCAGGCGGAAGAGGCGCTGCGCCTGCACAACGAGCAACTCGCCGACGCCGACCGGCGCAAGGACGAGTTCTTGGCCATGCTCTCGCACGAACTGCGCAACCCGCTGGCCCCCGTGCGTAACTGCGTGCAGGTCTTGCGCATGGTCGGCGCGAGCGACCCGCTCATCGCCCGCCAGTACGACGTCATCGAACGCCAGGTCGGGCACATGGCCCGCCTGCTCGACGACCTGCTCGACATTTCTCGCATCACCCGCGGCAAGGTCCAGCTTCAGAAGCGCGAGCTGCCCCTGGCCGAGACGCTGACCCACGCCGTCGAGATCGCCAACCCGCTCATCGAGAGCCGTCGCCACACGCTCACGATCACCCTGCCGCCCGAAAATATCCGCCTGGAGGCCGACCCGGACCGCCTGGCCCAGATCGTGGGCAACCTGCTGGCCAACGCCGCCAAATACAGTGACGAGGCGGGACAAATCTGGCTCGAAGCCGAGCGGGCGGGCAGCGAGGCCGTGATCCGCGTGCGCGACACGGGGATGGGCATCGCCCCGGAAATGCTGCCGCGCGTCTTTGACCTGTTTGCCCAGGCCGAGCGCTCGCTGGACCGCTCCCAGGGCGGGCTGGGCATTGGCCTGACCCTGGTGCGCAGCCTGGTCGAGATGCACGGCGGCCGCGTGCAAGCGCACAGCCCGGGGATCGGCAAGGGCAGCGAGTTCGTCATTCATCTGCCGGCGCTGCCCGAGGCGCCGCCCGCGCCGGCGCGCACGCAGACCCTGGGCGCGCGCGCCGACAAATCTTGCGCACGCCGCGTGCTGGTGGTGGACGATGTCGCCGACTCCGCCGAGACACTGGCCGAACTTTTGGGACTTTGGGGGCATGAAGCGCGCATCGCCCAGGATGGCCCGGCCGCGCTCGAGACCGCGCGCGCCTACCGCCCCGAAGTGGTCCTGCTCGATATCGGCCTTCCGGGAATGAACGGCTACGAAGTGGCCCGCCGGCTGCGCCAAGAATCGGATGGAACCACGATGCTGCTGGTCGCCATGTCCGGATACGCCCAGGAAAGCGACCGCCAGATGTCGCGCGAAGCCGGTTTCGACGAGCACCTGGCCAAGCCCATCGATCTGGGCGCCCTGCGCGCCCTGCTGGCCCGCCCGGTCGCCTGAGGTTGAGACCCGGGCGACAGAGGATGAACGACAATACAGTTGATTTCGAGCAGTATGCCCAGCATTCTTCCGGATGGTGCGACCCCTCCAGGGTCGGGATCATGGGTGGGCTCTTGTCCGTAGGTTAAAACCTACGGCTATTCACATGGAACCCCTTCGGGGTCCGGGAAAGTCGCACTCGATAATCCGTAAAGCCAACCTCGATCTTCGTGTACGCGATAAGCCATCTGCGAGAAATGTTTCCCGACCCCGCAAGGGGTCGCATGTGAATAGCCCCGGGTTGAGCGTATTCGCGAAACCCGGGGTCAATGGCCAAGAACCGGCCCGACCCTGAAGGGGTCGTACTGCTCTGGACGGGCTCAAACATTGAACAAAATATTAATCACATCCCCGTCCTTCACGATGTAACTCTTCCCTTCGACGCGCAGCTTGCCTTTCTTTTTCGCCTCGGCGTACGAGCCCAGGTCGAGCAACTCTTTCCATTGGATCACCTCGGCGCGGATGAACCCGCGTTCCAGGTCGCTGTGGATCGCCCCGGCGGCCTGCGGCGCGGCCGTGTCGCACAGGATCGTCCAGGCGCGGCACTCGTCGGGCCCGACGGTCAAAAACGAAATCCGCCCGAGCAGTTCGTAACAGAGGCGAATGATCCGGTGCGCCGCCGGCTCCTCGATCCCGTAACTCTCCAGAAACTCCGCGCGGTCCGCTTCGGGAAGCCGCGCGATTTCCATTTCCATCTGTCCGCACAGCCGCGCGCTCATCGTCTGCGGCGCCTCGGCCAGGCCCGGCAGCTCCAGGCGCGAGTCCTTGTGCGCCGACCAGCGCTCCTCATCCTCGCTGACCAGGAACATCGTCGGCTTCATGGTCAAGAGTTGAAAGCCGCGCAGCAGCTTGGCCTGCTCCTCGCCCAGTCCGACCGCCCGCGCCGGTTTGCCTTGCTCCAGCGCCGCCTTGACTTGCTTGACAACATCCAGTTCCATCTGCAGCGCTTCGCGTTCCTTAATCGGGGCGCGCCCAATCT
>Ga0182027_10006021_pt1 | contig 18280 bp, 10 predicted proteins | sample 712E1DmetaG_FD_121300 | JGI IMG/M metagenome (GOLD analysis project Ga0182027, IMG submission 121300) | Permafrost microbial communities from Stordalen Mire, Sweden - 712E1D metaG (Illumina Assembly) | ecosystem: Environmental > Terrestrial > Soil > Wetlands > Permafrost | place: Sweden... | reverse complement strand
GACCAGCACCTGCTGACCCTCCACCAGGAAACTCTGCCGCCGGTACCCGGCCGGCTCGGAGACGGGCTCTAAGCTGAGCGACTGCACGATGCTCACCCGCCGCGCGCGCGGTCCCACGCGCACCGCCGAGCCGGCGAAATGGCGCGCCACCACGCCGTTCACCCAGGCGTCCTCCACGTGGTCGAGCGACACCGCCGTCCACGAGTGGTTCTCGTCGCGAAGGTTGCCCTGGTCGCAGTCGCTCTCCAGCAACAGGTGTTCGAGTCCGATATGGGTGAGAGGTTCGCCCGAGATCACCCGCGCCACCGTGCCGCCGCCGTAGCGCCGCTCCAGCGCCGTGGTGATGGGCGCGTCCACGGTGACGCGGTTGTGGGCCGCGTCGACCTCGGTGACCGTGCGGTCCCAGACCAGGTTGCGCGAGCCCGGCGCCCAGTCCAGCCGCTGGCTGGCGTAGGCGCCCGGCAAGCCGGTCATGTGCAGCGCCGCGATCCATTCCGCCGTGCTGGGGCGGACGACCACCACGCGGTCGCCAGTCTTCAGCGCGCCGAGCGTCTCCAAGGTGAGCGTGCGCCCGCCGGCCGGCACGGTCTCATCGGTCACCTGCACCGGGGCATCGGCCGCCGGACCCGTGGTGTTGCCGATCTCGATCAGCGTGCGCCGTCCGGCGCCGGTCGCGAGCAGGGCCGCAACCTCCTTGCCGCCGGCCAGCACTACGCCGCTCGAGCGGATCTGTAGTCTCCCCGCCACGAGGTATCGTCCGCCGCGCAGGACCACCGCGCCGCGAAACCCGTCGGCGCCGAGCGGCATGGCCGCCACCGCGTCGATGGCGCCCTGCAGCAGCGCCGTATCGTCGCCGCCCGTGGGCGAGACCGAGAGCACGCCCGGAACCACCGGGATGGCCACTCCGCCGCCGCCATAGCCCGCGTACGAGAAATCGATGGAAGGCTGCGCGGCGGCAGCCAGACAGAAGAGGACCACCAGCGGAAAAGATCGCACGCAGTCATCTTAACAATCCTGCCCTACGGCGCGGCTTCCTACTGGATTAACAATGTCACCGCGTTCGACACCGTTCCCGCCACCGAAACCGTCACGAAAACGGTCTTGCTGCCGGCCAGGCTCGCCGGAAGAGCCACGTTCACCTGGTCCTCGCCGGGGCTGCCCGGCGCGGGCCCGGCATAGAGCGCCGGAAGCGCCTGGCTGCCGACCGTCACCGTCACGTCGGAAAGCTTCGCGCGGTTCTGAATGCCCGTACCGTAGAGCTCCAGGATGGAATCGCCGCCACTGACAATCAGGGGAGCCGTAACGCACGGCGTCTCGGTGCAATCGAACGCGGCGGTCTGAATGCCACCTGTCACGAGGTATGCCGCGGCTACTCCCTTGCCCGTCGCATTTTCGGAGAACAGGGCGGGGGCGACCGCGGCCACCGTCACGGAGCCCTTCTGGGGACCGGTTGGCGGACCGCCCGCCACTGCGCCGGGGCAGGCCGTGGACGGGGAAATGGTGAAGCTCGCCGCACCGGTGGCGGCGTTCTGCGGAATCTCGGCGTTGATTTGTGCCGGCCCGGCGTAGAGCAGAAGCAGCGGATTCTTGGCGCCGCTGAAGTCGGTGAGGGTCACGCCGATCCCGTCGAGGCAGGTGGGCAGCGCGATCGACGAGGTTGCGCTAGCGGCCAGGCCGGTGCCGAAGACGCTCACCATCGAGCCCGGCGCCACCGGCCCCGCCGCGGCGTAACTGGCAGCCGACACCATCGCCGGCGTGGTAGTAAAGGCGTTCAGCAACACGGTTACGTTGCCGCTGGCAAGGTTCGCGATGGCGAGATCGAGCTTGCCATCCCCGTTGAAGTCTCCCACCGCGATGGAGTAGGGCTCGTTTCCCGTGCTTCCCGTCGCGTACGGGCTGCCCGGCGCCGCCTTGAAACCGCCCGCTCCGTCGCCCAGCAGCACTGTCACGTTATTGCTTCCCGAGTTCGAGATCGCGAGGTCCGGAATCGAATCTCCATTGAAATCGCTCACCGCGATGGAAACAGGCGCGGATCCCGCGGCGAACGGACCGGCCGGATCCGCCTTGAACCAACCCGTTCCGTTGCCCAGCAACACCGTCACATTGTTGCCACTGAGGTTCGTGACCGCCAGATCCAGATTGCCATCCGTGTTGAAATCGCCCACGGCCACGAAGGTGGGGTTGAGTCCCACCGCGAACGGGCTGGCCGTGGCTCGATTGAAGTTGCCCGTTCCATCGCCCAGCAACACCGTCACGGTATTGTCGAGTTCGTTGGCGATGGCGAGGTCCGGGTGGCCATCCCCGTTAAAATCTCCCACCGCCAAAGAGCTGGGCCTGGTTCCCACCGCGAAGGGGCTGTGCGGCGCCGGGTTGAAACCGCCCCTTCCATCGCTCAGCAGTACGGTTACGTTGTTGCTATCGCGATTGGCGATCGCCAGGTCCGGGTACCCATCCCCGTTGAAATCGCCTACTGCCACGGAGCTGGGGTGAGTTCCCACCTGGAACGGGCTGCCTGCCGCCCGTTTGAACCCGCCCGTTCCATCGCCCAGCAGCACGGTTACGGTACCGTCGGACTCGTTGGCGACAACCAGGTCCGGATTGCCATCCTTGTTCAAGTCCGCCGTGGCGATGGAGATGGGATTCTGTCCCACGGGGATGGCGCTGCCTGCCGTGAACCCGCCCTTTCCGTCGCTCAGAATCACGGTCACGGTGCCGTCGTTCAGGTTTGCGACAGCGAGATCGGGAATTGAATCCCCGTTGAAATTCCCCACCACCACGGAAACCGGAGACTGCCCCGCCTGAACCGGGAACGGCGGATTGGACGCCGGGACAAACTGGGCGCTCGCCGGGCCGGATGCCGCCAGCAAGATGCCGAAAGCCTGGAGAACCCATGGAACTCTGTGCATCGCCACCGCTAAACTCCTAATCCCCACGCAAGAAGCGAACCGGCCCGTGGGGGCCCAAACTTCCGTGCTAGTCTGGCTGCCCTCCGTCGATGGGCTGCGCCAGCTCCGGGGACCGCGAATTCCCGGCCGGCCGCCCATTTGATATGGCTTGCAATTCCCCAGATGTGACTGTACCATACATGAGAATTCTTTGATATCCTCTTCCCGGAGGTTGGAATGCCTCGAATCCGGATTGCCATATTGATCTGCGCGGTGTCGCTCGTGGGGCGCGGCTTCGCGCAAACTGTGACCAGTGACACCAGGGCCGCGCTGGCGAAGGAGTGGAAAAGCGACAAAGGGGAAACGAAGGGGAAAGACCAATGCCTGAAGGCGCTTGAGCTGTATTCGCGCGACCATCCGTCGAACGCCGAATTGAAACAGGCCTTCGACGAACTCACTAAGGCAGCGTCAACCATCGACGGGGCGCCTAAAGCGGACCAACTTTACGAGCTGGCGAAGGACCTCGGGACTCTGTCCGAGTTGCTGGCCACAGCCACGGGAATCAGCATCGACAAGAACGATTCGGGTGCGGTGGACCGGCTATTCGCAGAGGCGGACATCGGGATCGCTACGGCCTATCGGAGCGCCCCGAAAGCTCTCAGGGACGACGTGAGCAAAGTGTCCGCCTCGAATCGCCTTAGGGCTCTCTACAACCTGCTGAACGCCAATTCAACCAAGCCTGACCTGATGGAAACGTTTCGCACTTGTTACTTTCTCGATCGCGACAGGCTGTTTCGCCTCGTGAGCGACCATTTCCGCTAAATCCAACCTCCACGCCACCATGCCACACCTACTTCCCGATTTCCAACCCGACCCCGCCCGCCTCCAGCGCCGCTGCCAGCCCGGTGTGTTCCTTCTGTGCCTTGCTATCATGTGGGGACTGCCACTGACGTGCCCGGCGCAGGACGATTTCGCGTTTCATTCGTGCACCGCGAGCCTGGGCGGCGGATGGACACCACGCACTGGAACCGACGCCAGCAGTCTCGACGCCGGCTGGAATTTTCAGGCGGGAGGCGGGTTTTCCGCCTGGTCTCACCAGACCCCGGACCACAGGTGGTGGGCGGCGTTCATCACCGCCAACTTCACTTTCGACAGGATGCCGGTCACGCCGGCGGCGCTTCAGCAGGCCAGAATCCTGAACCCCGCCAACATCGGGCTTTTGCAGGCGACTTCCGCCAGGGCGAGGTTCTTCAGTACGACCCTGGATCCGACCTTGCGCATCCCTATCACCCCGAAAGTCAGCCTGTATGCGCTGGGCGGCTTCGGCTGGTTCCGGCGCAGCCTCGAGTTCACGGGAGTTTCCAGCCAGGGTGCGCTGCTTCAGCCCGGCAGCCCGGCGGTGTTCGGAAGCGGCGGGAACTCGGGCGCCTACGATTTCGGCGGCGGGATCGACTACCGGCCGTGGAAACGGGTAGGCCTTATGTTCTACGCGGAGGCGCGCTTCCTCCGTGGATTGGCCGTCAACAACGCGAGCACGCTGGTGCCGCTCTCCGCCGGCGTCCGGTGGTAACACGTGGCGAGGATTCCACTTATCATGCGAAGCTTTCGACTTATCTGGCCCGTATTTGCGTTTGTCCCAGCGGCGCTTTGGGCGCAGCCGGCTCCCGGGCCGTTCGGGAAGTATCTTATCGAGATCCTCAACCTGTCGCCCGACGCAACCTACACGGCGCGTTTTTCCGGGCCGGCTCCGGGCAATCTTCTACCCCAGACGATTACCCTGCGGCTGGCGGCTTGCCCGTCCACTACGGCATCCGCTTCTACCAGCGCGACCTATCCTCTCCCGGCCGGAACGCCGTTCTGCGTCCAGGCAACATCGGATTCCACGCTGCCGGTCACGCAGACCCCGGTGTCCGGCGCAGAGGCATTGCCGGCCGCGCCCGCCGCGGCCCCGCCTCTGCCGGCAGGGACTCGGCAGTACGACCTGAAGGGAACTGGCCCGGTTGTCATCCGAGGGACGCAAGGCGGTGACAGGCAATACTCGGCAGCCACGCCCGTCGTCCTTTTTCTGCGGGTTGCCGATCCGCCGGCGTCAACCACCGCCAAGACGGATCCCGACTGCGCCTCGCTGGGTCTGTCCGCTCCCGGCCCGGACTCGGCGCCGATCAGTGTGTCCGGAATCGTCGGCTTGATCGGCAATCCAACTCCCTTTGAGCCGGTGGCCGAGGGGGATAGCGCCATCTTCATTTACGCAAGCCGGCTTCCCACGGCTGACGAAAGCGACAAGCTCCTCCCGCAAATCGAGGCCCAGATCGCGGAGTTGGCGCGCCGGACGGCCAAATCCCTGGGAGTTACGCCGGCGTCCAAAGCCTTCAGCGTGGAACTCGACATTCCGCACGCCGCGGCGCTGGGCGATCTGGCCACGCGCATTTCCGGCCTTAACTACAGCCAGTTCACGGCGCAGGATATTGGCAGCGGCCGGGTGCGGATCAAGGCGCAATCGCCACCGGCGTGCGCCGACTGGAAGACGTTTCTGTCGGCCATCCGCCACATGCAATGGCAGGTGACTCCGGCGCCGCTCAACATGAAGTTGTATTACCTGTCATCCACGGATGCCGCTACCGCGTTTACCGCTCTGGCCGGCGGATCCACCGGCTCCGGCAGTTCCACTCCGGCTGCCGCGTCCGGCAGTGGAACCTCCGGCAGTAGCGCGGCCGGCGGCAGCACGTCCGGAAGCAGCACATCCGGCACGGCTACCATCTCCGTCAACCAGCCGCCGGGAAGCGTAATCGAACTCAAATCCGACACCACCCCATGCGTGGTAGCGGGGCTGACGCTCGGCAACGGCAGCGCCTGCGCTCCGGCATCCGGATCGGGCGGCGCGGCTACCGCATCATCCCCTGGCGCAGCCGCTTCCCCGGCATCGTCCGGCGGAGGCGCGGCCGCCGCCACCCCGCCGAAACCGATGGCAATGGCCTCCATGGCCGTCGCGGCGGGAACGGGCGAACAGAATCCCTCGGATCTGCTGGTCTTCTCCGGCGCGAATCCCGGCGACGACGCTCAGGTGCTGGAACGCAAGCGCATTCTGGCTCAACTGGATTTGCCGCGGCCGGAAATGGTCATCAACGCCTGGGTCATGCAGAACTCCACCGTCAACCCCCGCGCCATGGGCGCCTTCACCAATACGGTCAGAGACCTGGTGGCCGGTTATAACGACGCGTTGGAGCAGGTAGTGCTTCGCGGCTGGACGTCCGTCGAGGCGCAGACCCGGCAGCCGGGTTACTTCGACCCGGACTTCTACAGTTACATCGCCGGCCAGTATCTTGCCGACACCTATGTGGAATCCACCTCAACCAACAGCCAGGCGCTGGCGCAGAAATTCCTCGACACCAGCCCGGCTCGCCTGGCGGACGATCCCCAGAAGCGCACCGATAACTTCGGGATTTGCCCGGCGGGGCGCTATTGCCTGGGTTATACGACCCTGTTTCAGCCGCTGAAGCCGCGCCTGACGGACTTCCTGCTAACCCTGATCGCCGCGGACAAACCCTGGGACAAAGCCGAAAAGGCGATCCAGGCGGTCGAGGGAGACCGGAACCCGGTGGGAACGGAGAGGGAATGCACGGCAGCCGGACCTCGCGATCCTCGCGAGCCGCACGACCGGTGCCGCGCCATCTGGAACGATCTGGGGCTGGATCGCGAAGTGCAACCGTCGGCAGCGAACTGCGTCTCGACGGATTACCGGAACATTCTGGGCTCGCTGCTGCATCCCGACGCGGGCGACCATCCCCGGCGCAGCCCCCGCATCTACCTGGCTTGTTTCCAGGTGGCCGCGAACACATACATGCCCCATGCCGGCCTGCTGCGGAGCGCCATCGCCGATTTTCTCTTTCACTACAAGATGAGCCAGCAGTATCCTCACGAGTTCGCGCCGTACGAATTGAGCCAAAGCGCGGATGGGTTGAACTCGGCGCTCAGTCCCCTGATCGATGCGTTCAACCGCGACATCCTGGCGTTTCAGACCTTCATGCGCGCGGACGTTCAATACCAGGTGGACCGCCTGAACCGCGCGGGCGACCAGCGCTGTTGCGTGAAGCGCCTGTTCGGGCTCGATAAGCCTTCGTTCTTCAACGATGGCCTCGTGACCGTGCGCACCATATCCGGCCAGCAAACCTCGGTCGGCACCACCTCGCAGAGCGTTCTGGACGTCAGCCATGCGCCCACGCTATCCAACTTACTGAGCGGCATTGCCAATCCGGGAGGAAGCGCCGGCGCCTCGCCGCTGGCTTCGGTTCTGGGAAGCGCGCAACCCAACGTCGCGCTGCTGGCCGGAGTCCTGAACGCCTACCAGACGGCCTCCGCCCAATTCGGGAGGCAATTACAGCTCACCGTGGTGCCACGCAGCCTCAGCACGGCATCCTCGGCGGAGATTGCCGTCACCCTGAACGCCGATGAAACCGCCGGCGGATCGGTCTATTCCGGCGGTCCCCCTGGAGGCACGCCGCCGAACACGTCGCGCGTCGCCAACCACGACATTACCACGCGGATCCGCGTGGAGTCCGTCAAGCTGTTCGAGGTCTCCTCCTTCTCGGCGATCGTGCAGCGCTCCCGGTCGCGGTTCCCGCTCATTCCGCCTTTCGTCGAAATCCCATACATCGGGACGATTGCCGGGATTCCCATTCCGGGCGCGAAGGAATATCACGGCAGCACGGCGGTGATGAGCGCCATGGTGGTTCCCACCGCCGCGGACATAGCCTACGGTTTGAGGTTCGTTCCCGACCAGGTGGTGGATGGCGACCCGGGCCGGTGCAGCTATATCAAGGACTCCGCGGGGCAGGATGTGAAAAACGCCTGCCGGTTCCGAAGGGCCGTATCGCTGCTCGACTTGAATAAGGAGCCGGTCGGGAATTTTCACCGATCCATGATCAATTGTTTCGCAACGGAGATGACCTCGCCGTATCCGGGCTTGGCCGGCTTGAGGAACAGCGCGGACCAGAGCGCGTGTAAGGCCCTGTCGTTCGAAGCCGTCCCCCGCTACGACTATTGAATTGTGAACCTCATAACCAGTTGGCGGGAAATTTGGCGCGCTTCGTTTGAACGCTATTGATCTGCGATTGAAAAGAGGGTACGATTCTTTCACTATGTCTCCCACCGTTCCCGATTCCGATCGAGTAGCCGATTTCTTCCCCAACGTATTTCTTGAAGAGCAGAAGTTCGTCGCGGCGTCGCGCCTCAAACGGAAGGTGCCCACGGAAGACCTGCAGCACGATCTGGTCGGGCTGGCTTTCTCCGGCGGCGGCATTCGCAGCGCCACTTTCAACCTGGGAGTGCTGCAAGCGCTGGCGAAGCTGAAGATCCTCCACTACGTCGACTACTTGTCCACGGTTTCCGGGGGAGGATATATCGGGGGGTGGCTGGCGGCCATGATTCATCGGCTTGGCGGAATCGAGGTGGTGGAAAAGGGCCTTGATCCGGACAACGTCAAGGAGAATGGCCTTCCGCAGAAGGCCGTTGCATACCTGCGCACCTACAGCAACTTCCTGACTCCCAAGGTGAGCGCGCTGAGCGCCGATACCTGGTCGATGTTCACCATCTGGTCGCGCAACACGCTGTTGAACCTGGTGACGCTGGTTTCCGGAGTCGCCGCCCTGATTCTGTTGGGGCGCTTGCTCGGATTGCAAAGCATGGTGGCTACCAGGCGGGCGCCGGGGACTGGCTGGCCGGTGGCGGCTTTTCTGGTTGCGGCAGTGACGCTGGCTCTGACCCTCAGGGGGTGGTGGCCGCTGAGCCGGCGCCGCGACGACAAATGGGTGCAGTTGCTGGTGCTTCCGCCGGCATTCCTTGGCGCTTTCCTGATGACGCTCCAAGTCTATGCCGAGCCGCTGGAGAAGTGGTTGTGGTGGGGCATTGTGCTATCGCTGCTGTTTCTTGTGCTGCAAGCGCTGGCGGGCTTCTGGAGCGAGGTCTGGCGCCTGCACCAGGGTTGGCGCGCGTGGGTATTGGTCGCAGTGTTACCGCCCGCGGCGGCGGCGATTTCCGGGTTCGTGACGGCCTGGCTGTTTTGCGCCGTTTCGTGGGGCGTCCACTACTTCGGTACCTGCCCGGCCGCTCCGTGGCTGGTGTTTACGCTTGGTCCGCCGGCGATGCTGGCTGCGATCACGCTGGGCATCATCGTGAACGTGGGGCTGATGGGGCGCGAACTGCCGGACGACACCCGGGAATGGCTGGGACGGCTGGGCGCGTGGGCCATGGTTTATGGCGCGGCCTGGCTGCTGTTCTTCGGGCTGGCGTTCCTGGGGCCGCTGGGGCTGAAGGCCGCGTGGAGCGCGTTTGCGGCCTGGGCTAAGGCCACAGTCACAGTGGCGTGGGTGGCAACCACAATCGGCGGCCTGCTGGCGGCCAAGAGCTCCAAGACCGGGGGCGAGCAGGGCGGCGGCACGATGAACCTGGTGGCGTTGGCCGGCCCCTGGGTATTCGTGCTGGGGTTCGTGTCGCTCATCGGGCTGGGAGTTCACGAATTGACCGTGGTGCGGGTTCCCTCGACGCCGCCCGCCGCCGCCAGTTGCACCGGCACCGCGAAATGGGCGCAGGCGGGCTCGGCGGTTACCGTGACTTTCGATTGCCAGGGCGGACCGAAGAAAGCGGAAGGTTCGCCATCGGACCAGTACTGGGGTGAAATGAAGAAACAGGTCTGGTCCAGTTGGGCGCGGAACCGCGAATACGGTCCGAACGGCGTCAGTTGGTACAAGGGCCTGTCGGAAGTGCTGGGGCTGGCGCTGCTGATTACCTTGGTGATGTCATGGCGGGTGGACGTCAACGAGTTCTCGCTGCACCATTTCTATAAGAACCGGTTGGTGCGGTGTTACCTTGGCGCTTCGCGAAAGCCGCGAGGGACTCCTCCGAACCCGTTGAAAGATGAACGCAACCCGAATCCTTTTACCGGCTTCGATCCGGACGACGACTTCCCCCTGAACCACTTGGACGACGGCCAGTTCAGCGGTCCGTTTCCGATCGTCAACGCCACGCTCAACGTGAGCGGCGGGCGCAACCTGGCGTGGCAGGAGCGCAAGGGCGCATCTTTCATCTTCACGCCGGTGTATTGCGGGTACGATGCGGGACGGGACGCCTCCCGGGAGGATGTCTCGGGCACCGCCGCCAGTCGCGGCCTGCGGTTGGGCGAAGTTCCGGATGGGGACCCGCCGCGAAAGGGATACCTACGCACGCACCTGGTGGCCAAGACTAAGTACAGGCCGGAGCCGGCCAGAGCGCCGACGGCGCCGCTACCCGAGAGCGACGGGATCCTGCTGGGAACGACGGTGGCGATTTCCGGGGCGGCGGCGAATCCCAACCAGGGCTACCATACCTCGACCGCGGTGGCGTTCCTGATGACTGTTTTCAACGTGCGCCTGGGATGGTGGCTGGGCAACCCGGCCCGCGAGCGCACGGCGAGTATGAGCGGACCGGCTTTCGGCCTCGGTTATACGCTGGCGGAGTTGTTCGGGACGACCACCTCCGACAGCGCTTTCGTCAACCTGTCCGACGGCGGCCACTTCGATAACATGGGGCTGTACGAGTTGGTGCGGCGCAAGTGCCGCTACATCGTTGTGTGCGACGCGGAACAGGACGAAGGGCTGGCCTTCGGCGGCCTGGCGACGGCCATTCGCATGTGCCGCACCGATTTCGGAGCGGAGATCGATATCCACCTCGACCGGATCGCGCGCAAGCCGGACAACAAGCTGGAGAGCTTTTCGGGCTGCCACTATGCGGTCGGCAAGATCGCCTACAAGGACGCCCCGCCGGGCAAGCTGGTCTATCTGAAGGCGTCCCTCACCGGAGACGAGCCTGCGGACGTGCTCGGGTTCCACAAGAAGGTGCCGATGTTCCCCCACGAATCCACCGCCGACCAGTGGTTCAAGGAGTCGCAGTTCGAGAGTTACCGGGCGCTGGGTTACCACGTCGCCGACATGGCGCTGGGGCATGGCCGGCCGTTGCTCCACGATTCGACGAAGCGGCGGTTCTTCGGGGATCTGACGGGATGCGCGGAACCGTCATAGCCTCGGGCGGAACGGGTCTTCGGCCGGATGTTTGCGCTATCGGCAACCGCCGTTGTCGGCGTTCGGTATCGCGAGGAATGTAATGCTTGCGGGTGCGAATGTGACCCGGCCGGGCGGTGTGGGCACGCCTGCAAGCCGCGGCAACTCATCGCCCGCGCCTAATTTGAGTTCATTCCCGTTCAGATCGACCCGCGTGTCTTCCGGATTCCGGGCGGTCAGCGTGTAGCGGTCCGACGCCGTGGGAAGATCGAGCGATTGCGATGCGGCGCGGCCGGTATTGATCGCCAGCAGCGCTACGCCCCCGGGGTGGCCGCGCAAACAGTGGGCATAGAGATGCAATGCCGGCGCGGGCGGTTGACCCGGATCGAGCACGACCGGACCCATGAGCGTGCGCCACAGCAGAGCCGACCAGTAGTTGGGCCGCGGCGTCAGCGTATTCTCATCGAGCAGACCATAGTCGCTGGAGGCCAGCGTGTTGTGGGCGACGACCTGGACGCCGCTCCTGGCCAGGCGTCCAAGCTGGTCGAGATAGCGGAAGCTATCGAGAAACGTCGAGCCCCATGGGTTACCGCCGCAGGCCGCGTCCGCGGTCTCCGTGACCCAGAGCGGTTTGCCGGGAGCGAACCGGTCGCGGAGACCGGCGTAGAATGCCTGGACGCGGCCGGTGCGCGCCAGCCACTGTTCCGAGAGCGCGTCTTCGGGGGTTGTTCCCGACGCCGGGGCCATGCCCGAACACCGCTTGGAAACGGCTCCATAGAAATGGTAGGAGAAGGCATCGAAGGCCGGACCGGCGGCGGCGAGCAGATCCTCGGTCTTTAGCTGGCCCTTCACCAGGTCCGCCGGCACCAGGGAGATTCCCTCGCCGACGGAGCCGGGACCGAGGATCGTCATCCCGGGAGCGGCCTCTTTGACGAATGCCCGGAAGACGGCGATATCGCGCGCATAAGCCGCGGCATCGTAGCCTTTTGGCGCGCCGCCGATTTCCGCAAACGTGGGTTCGTTCATATACTCGGCCGCCGCGATGCTGCCGCCGATGGATTTCGTATAGGCGAGAAACTGGCGCGCCAGTGCCGGAGTCCAGACGCCGGCCGCATCGCGCGTACCCGCGCTGGTGGCAAAGGAGGTGACGATGCGGGCGTTTGTCGCGCGCGAAAAGTCCACCACGCCCTTCCATTGGCGGCGGGTCAACACTCCATTGAACCCTGCTGGGGGATTTGCCGGGGCGGCGTCCTCCGAATTCTGAAAGTAAGTGGTGTTGGCCCACGTGCCGCTGACCCGCACATAAGCGGGAGCCAGCGCCGCGGCCAGCTTGCGAAGCCGGGGGTTCGAGAGATCGATGGGCGGCCGTTGCCGATACAGGGCCGGGTCCATGCCCACCGGACCGGCGGATGGCTGCGCCTTGAGAAGGTCGTCCACCGCCGCGCTGTAGGGCTTCCAGAATCTACCGCCGGTGACTTCGACCATCTCGATGTTGAACGACTGAAAGCGCTCATCGACCGAACCGATGCGGGCCATGCTGCCGGGTGCTATGGAAGCGGGCGATGCGCCGCTGGGAGGCTGTGCGTAAGCCGCTCCCGCGAGGCCTGCCAGGACTACGCCCGCACCAAGCCCCAGGCGCCGATTCACATTCATTTCCGAAGTTCCTCGCGTATCCGGGAAAAACATCCCATTGGTTTTCCGTAACCACCGTAACAGACCGCGAGCCTTGCCGTGCGCGTGGGCGGACATCCGATTCGCCCCGAGGAAGCCGCCCTCCCACAGCCGATGCCGATTGGCTATACCATATTCCGTTGGAGGGTTGACACATGAAGTCGAAGATCACACGCCGCTCGGCGCTGGGCGGGCTGGCGGCAGCGGCGCCCGCGTTGTGGCTGCGCCGGGCGGGCGCACAGAGCGCCGGGGCGAGGACCCTCGCCGCCGGCCCGTTTCAGGCGAACTGGGAATCGCTGATGCAGTACCGCGCGCCCGACTGGTTCCGCGACGCCAAGTTCGGCCTCTGGGCGCACTGGACCGCGCAATGCGTTCCCGAGCAGGGCGACTGGTACGCCCGCAATATGTACATCCAGGGCCATCCGCAGTACAACTACCACGTGGCGCACTACGGCCACCCCTCGAAATTCGGCTTCATGCAGATCGACAACCTGTGGAAAGCCGAGAAATGGCAGCCCGAAGAGCTCATCCAAATGTATGTGAAGGCCGGGGCGAAGTACTTCACCGGCACGGCCAATCATCACGACAACTTCGATTGCTACGACTCCAAATTCCACGAATGGAATTCGGTGCGCGTGGGACCCAAGAAGGACATCATCGGCATCTGGGCGCAGACCGCGCGCAAACACGGACTGCGGTTCGGTATCACCAACCACTCGGCGCACGCCTGGCACTGGTTCCAGACGGCCTACGGCCACGACCTCGAAGGTCCCCTGGCCGGCGTCCCCTACGACGGCTATACCACCAGGGAACAGGGCGCGGGGAAGTGGTGGGACGGCCTGGACCCGCAGCACCTGTATGCCGGCGCCACCATGCCCATGCCCAAAGGCATCGCCACCATCAAGGAGGCGGACGAATGGCACGCCAGGCACGACCGCGTGTGGAGCGAGGAGCCGCCCGCCGCGAATCCCGAATTCGTCAATCGCTGGTTCTTGCGCTGCCAGGACCTGGTGGATAAGTACCAGCCCGACTTACTGTATTTCGACGACACCGAGTTGCCCCTGGGACAGGCGGGTCTCGACATCGCGGCCCACTTATACAACTCCAACATCAAGAACCATGGCGGCCGCCTGGAGGCGGTGTTGAATTCCAAGGGTCTGAAGCCGGAACGCGTGGGCTCGATGGTATTGGACATCGAGCGCGGCCGCGCCGATCACATTCTGCCGGCGGCCTGGCAAACCGACACCTGCATCGGCGACTGGCATTACAAGCGTTCCCTCTTCGAGAATCACACTTACAAGAGCGCGGCCACGGTGATTAGTATGCTGGCCGACATCGTCAGTAAGAACGGCAACCTGCTGCTCAACATTCCGATGCGCGGCGACGGCTCCATCGACGACGACGAGGTCAAGGTGCTCGACACCCTGGCGGCCTGGATGCCGGCCAACGGCGAGGCCATCTTCGGTACGCGCCCGTTCACGGTTTTCGGCGAGGGCGCTCCGGACGTGAAGGGTTCCGGCAACTTCAACGAAAACGTCAAGCGCCCCTACACCGCCGAGGATATGCGCTTCACCACCAAGCCGGACGCGCTGTACGCCATCGCGCTCGCCTGGCCGGCCAACGGCAAACTGACCATCAAGACACTGGCCGCCGGAAGCAGCCACTATCCCAAGGAGGTGGGCCGGGTGGAGTTGCTCGGAAGCCGGGGAGCGCTGACCTTTGCACGCAACCCGGAAGGCCTGGTGGTGACGCTGCCCGACCGCAAACCCGGCGATCTTGCGTACGCCTTGAAGATCCAGGCGAAGTGAGCGCCCGTTACGAGACGGCCGTAACGCCGGCTCCGCGTCCAGCGCGATGACCGCAAGATACTGTTCCTTTGCAACGGGCCGCTCGCTCACGCTCGCGGTTCCGTTCGGAACCGCGAGCGTGAGCGAGCGGCCCGGCAAAGGCGCCAGATCACACGGTCGAAGACCTGGTGTGTCCCTCGATACGGTTCGGCGACCGCGGCGGGGCCAGGCGTGCGCGCGTGCGCGATACGATGGGAGCATGCGACGAACTAAGTTCACGTTCACAATGCTTATGGCCGCCATGCCGTTGTTGGCGGCGTCCGGCGCGCAGAAGACCGTGGACCGGCTGCGGGATGCCGCCAGCCTGTTCCAGGAAATCATGACGGCTCCGGACCGCTCCATTCCCCAGGAACTGCTGAGCCGGGCGTCCTGTGTGGTGCTGGTGCCTGGGCTGAAGAAGGGGGCGCTGATGGGCGGCGGGAAGTACGGCAAGGGATTCGTGGTGTGCCGCGCGCCGGAACAAGGATGGGGTCCGCCCGCGGCCATCCGCGTGGAAGGCGGCAGTTTCGGTCTCCAGGTGGGATTCTCTTCGAGCGACGTGGTCTTGCTGATCATGAACCAACGGGGTATGGATCGGCTGATGCAAAGCAAGTTCACCATCGGCGGCGAGGCCACGGCCGCCCTCGGCCCGGTGGGCCGCGATGCTACCGCGCAGACGGACGCGTCGATGACGGCGGAGATCCTGTCCTGGTCGCGGTCGCACGGAGTCTTCGCGGGCGCGTCGCTCGATGGCAGCACGCTGCGCACCGACATCGACGGAAACGAAGCCCTGTACGGGAAGCGCTGGAACACCCGGGACGTCCTGCGCGGCGGCGCCACGCCGCCGGCGGCCGCGGCGTTGATCGACGCGTTGACGAAGTTCTCGATGCGCAAGACGAATTGAGGCGGCCCTACAGCGGGATCATCGGCCGCGTTTCGCTTCCCAGACGGTAGGTGCGGGTGGGAAACTCGCCCGGCGGAAGCGACAGGATGCGCGGCCGGAGCAGAATCAATACCTCATCGGTGCTTTTGGTGCGTTGCTTCTGGCGGGTGAAGGCGCCCAGATACGGGATGCCGGAGACGCCCGTCAATCCGGTTATGGTGGTGGTGTCGCTGGGGTTGAGCATGCCCCCCAGCACGGCCCACTGACCCGCGGCGACGCGCACGTTGGACTTCACGGTCCGGTTCTGGATGATGGGAATCCCGTCGACGGTTTCTCCGGTCAGCAGTTTGAATTCCGCGTCCACGTCCAGCGAGACGTCTCCGCCTCCGTTAAGCCGGTGGGTCACCTTCAGGCTCAGTCCCAGGTCTTCGTAGGTGATGGTCGGCGCCGGGACATACGCGCCGGCGGTGGAAGTTCCGGTGGCGCCAACCATGGAATAGTTGCCGCTCGAGATGGGGTAGCGCTCACCGATGTGAATGCTGGCCGGTTGGCCCTCGAGCGACGGCAACTGGGTTTCGAGCAGTACTTTGCCCAGGCTGTCGGACAAGGTGGCCACCAGTTGCGGGGTCATGATCCCCAGCCCGATCAGCGTCTTCCCGCCGCCGAACGTCAGCAATCCCGACAGGCCCTTTGGCAGGGAAACCTGGTTGTTGAAAGCCGTGGTGAGAGGCGTGAGCGAGAACATGTTGGGGAACTCGATCCCGTATTCGATGGCGTCGTTGCGGCTGACTTCGAGCAGCCGCATCTCGAGGACCACCTGTCCGCGCTGGTGCAGCAGATCTTCCAGCATGGCGCGCGCGGGCAGCACCTTGGAAATGCGGTCGCGGATGATGACGGTGTTCTCCTGCGAGTCGAAGGAGACTTTCTCGAGCGCCAGGGCCTGTTGCACCGCCGTGACCACGGCGTTGAAATCCTGCGCGGCGATCAAGCCCGGCAGCGGGACGGAAATGGCCGCCGCCGGCTCCAACTGGACGCGCTTCGGCGGCGTATCCCTGGCCACCAGAAGCGTCTTGCCGCCGAGGGGCACGGCGAACGACGCCGTGGCTGCCTGGAGCGCGTACAAAGCCTCCCGGTAGTTCATCCCGGTCACCGCGAAGTGCACCGGCCCCACCGGCTCGTACTCCCCGTCGAAGACGCAGCCGAGTCCGTAGGCTTTGGCGACCTCCTCGAAGAGCTTCCTGGAATCGCCGCGCAGGTCGAAATCGCGGAAAAAAGATTCGGCCTGCAACTTGGTGGGCGGCAGCGGCTGGCGGGCGTCCTGGCGGTCCTGGTAGGTGGCTTCCGGGATCGCGGCCTCTTCCGGGGAAGTCGCGAGATCCGCCGCCAGCGGTTTTCCGGCTTCCAGAAGGGCGCGAAGGCGGACGGAGCGGCTGTGCTGCCAGTACGTCCGGTTCCCCGGCTCCAGGGCGGCGGCCTGCGCGTATGCCAGGTAAGCTTCGGTCATGCGGCCCGCCTTTTCGGCGTCGCGGCCGTTCTCGTAGAGGTCGAAAGCCGACGGCTGGCCTACCAGCGGACCACCGGCCAGGATAAGGTATAGTACTGGGGCCAGGGTCCGCACATAATCTTGGACGTCGCGGGCGCCGGCATCGTGCAGGCCACTTTGCCGTGAGAATCTGGAGTAGGAGACGGAATGCACGCCATACGGGAAATCCTGATGCACGACCCCATGGAGCTGGCTAGGCCGGCGATGATTTTCGCCGGCGTGTTCGCGGCCGGCTGGCTGGTGCGGTGGCTGGTGTTGCGCGCCCTGCGCGCCTGGACTTCGCGCACCGGCAGCCGCCCCGGCCTGATCCTGGGCGAGGCGCTGCGCGGCCCGCTGCTCATCTGGGCGGTGATCCTGGCGGTGCACACGGCCATCCAGCTTTCCGGACTGCCCGGGAAGGTCACACAGTTCGGAGCGCGCCTGCTGCTGGTCTTGTGGATCGTGTCCCTCACCCTGATGTGCATGCGGGTCGCGGGGAATCTGGTCCGGTACTACGGAGGCCAGGCGCCCGGCGCGCTGCCGGTGACCACGCTCTCGCGGAACCTGGCGCAACTGGCGGTGCTCATCCTCGGCGTGGTGTGGCTGCTGGATGCGTTCCACGTGAGCATCACCCCCATTCTGACGGCCTTGGGCGTGGGCGGCCTGGCGGTCGCGCTGGCTCTGCAGGATACGCTGTCCAACCTCTTTTCGGGCTTCTACGTGACGGTCGCCGGGCAGGTGCGGTTAGGGGACTATATCAAGCTCAATACCGCGGAGGCGGGGTATGTGACGGATATCGGATGGCGCGCCACCTCTATCCGCGATCTGGCGAACAACCTGATCGTCATTCCCAATTCCAAACTGGCGCAGGCCATCGTGACCAACTACCACCTGCCCGAGCTGCGCATGAGCGCTTCGCTGCAGGTGGCGGTGGCCTACGATTCCGATCCCGACCACGTGGAGCGCGTCCTGGCGGAATTGGCGCGGCAGGCGGTGGGAGAGTTACCCGGCCTGTTGGGCGACCCCGCGCCGGGAGTCGCCTTCGACCCCGGATTCGGCGATTCCTCGCTGGGTTTCACGCTGAGTTTCCAGGTGGCCGAGTTCGCCCAGCAGTTCGGCGTGCGGAATGAACTGCGCAAACGAATCCTGCGCCGCTTCCGCGAGGAGGGAATTCGGATTCCGTTTCCGTCGCGAACCGTTTACATTCAGGAAGGGAAAGCGGCGGGGGAGAAGCCCTGAGCGAGGGCGGGGGATTAAAAAGATCTGCACGGCGGCCTGTACAAAACGAGGTCCATGTCCCACGTCGACAGAAGATCGGTGATTGATGCCACTTGACCAGAGGCTGGCGGTGAGGGTGGGATTCGAACCCACGGAACCCGCAAAGGTTCAACGGTTTTCGAGACCGCCCGATTCAACCGCTCTCGCACCTCACCGTTGGGACACTGCTCGCGCGGATCGGGAAACTG
>Ga0182027_10006019_pt1 | contig 18284 bp, 15 predicted proteins | sample 712E1DmetaG_FD_121300 | JGI IMG/M metagenome (GOLD analysis project Ga0182027, IMG submission 121300) | Permafrost microbial communities from Stordalen Mire, Sweden - 712E1D metaG (Illumina Assembly) | ecosystem: Environmental > Terrestrial > Soil > Wetlands > Permafrost | place: Sweden... | reverse complement strand
GAGGCCGAAACATGGCTGATCGCGCCCGACCGGTGGGTGAGGATCGCCACGGCGTGGTCGACGCCCGCGTCCGGCAGAGCCAGGCCGGCCGACCGGCAGTGGACCGCCACGACGTCGCCGGCAACCCAGCGCGCGAAGTCGAGGTCGTGGATCATCAGGTCGAGGACGATCCCGCCCGACCGGGCATGGTCGAAGAACCAGTGTCCGGCGGGATGCCGCGGACGGAAGCTCGCGCGGGTGAGACGGAGCACGGCGGGCTCCCCGATCGCGCCGTCCAGCACCGCCTGCCGGGCCGCGACGTACTCCGGAAAGAACCGAACCACGTGAGCCACGAAGAGCCGGACGCCGGCATCGCCGGCGGCCTCGAGCATGGCCTCCGCGTCCGCCAGGGTGCGCGCCATCGGCTTCTCGCAGATCACATGGCGGCCGGCGCGTGCCGCGGCGATGGCGATCTCGGCGTGGAGATGCGTCGGCGTGCAGACGTCGACGACGTCGACGGCGCCGATGAGCTCGTCCAGGGATCCCGCGACGTGCGCCCCGTGGCGGTCGGCGAGCGCGGCCGCGCGGCCGGCATCCACGTCGTGGATCAACGGGCGGATGCCCTCGGCAATCCATGCGGCGACGTGCGTCTCGCCGATGAACCCGGTCCCCACGACGCCGACGCGCAAAGGCCGCTCCATACCGGTTCGGGCCGGCCTCGACCTCCTCACGCCGGCAGCTCCGGGATGGGGAGCTGGATCGGACTGACCAGGTGCGCGAATGACGGCATGGGGCTCTCCCTGTCCGGCGGGGTCGCATCCGCGGCGGAGGCGGAACGCCCGATGGACGCGCGCTCCTCACCGCCAGTCTCGCCGCCGGCCATCGCCAGCGGCAATATCACAAACGGCCGAATTACTATCAGGAGCGGCTGCGCGGCCCGAGGGCAGCGCTACGGATGCGGGTCGCCGCGTCCGAGCCGTCAGCAGCGGCGTGCGACCGCAATCGCGACCCGGCCGTCGCGTGCCGCCGTGCCGGCCGACGCGCCCGGAACCCCCGGCCGCGAGGCCGCGGTCCTGCCGAGCACGACCTTCGCCCCGCCCGAGCTGCGGTAGTACCGCCGGTAGTCGGCGGGCGACATCGACGAGTAGCGCTGGAACACCTTGTAGAACTGGCTGAGGTTCGTATACCCGACCGCGCTGGCCACTTCCTGGACGCAAGTGTCGCTCGTCAGGAGCAGGCGCTTCGCCTCGGTGAGGCGCAGGTTCGTCACGTACTCCTTGAACCCGACGCTCGTCACCTCCTTGAACAGGTGGCGCACACGAGACGCGCTCACATGCACGTGCGCCGAGACCTGCTCCAGCGTCAGGCTCTCCCTGAAGTGCTGCTCGACGTAGCTCAGCACCGGCCGAACCTGCTCGTGCGGGTCGACGGGAGGGGCCGACTCCTCCGGCGCGGATTCGGCGGCACGCGCATGGGGCACCAGGAAGGCGAGCGCACGTCTCAGGTTGGCATCGAGGAGGTGCCTGTCGACGGGATTCTCCCGGTCCCAGATCGTCTTGAGCTCGAGGAGGATCGGCCGGATCTCGGAGGCGGCCGCCTCGCCCGCGGGCAGGCGATTGGCGAAGGGGCGCCCACCGGACCTGAACGGTGACAGGTAGTCGGTATCGAAGCTGCGACAACCCGGCGCGGCGATGAGCTCCGGGCGGAAGAGCGTGAGGAGGAGCCGCATGCGGCCGGGGGGATCCGTGACCGCGACGTGCGGCTCGGCGTCGTCGATCAGGAAGACGTCTCCGACCTCCGCAGGGTAGCTGCGGCGCCCGAACTGGAACCGCCCCCCACCCTCCAGACACAGTGCGATCTCGTAGTAATCGTGCCAGTGCATCGGGTCGTCCGCGCTGCGTGTCTCGTATTCGAGCACGGACAACGGAAACGCCGGATCGAGATCGAGTTGCCAGAAGAAGACGGTCACAAAACTCCCCGTAACCCGGCGTCTCCGTAGACAGTTTTGGGGAGATGCCGCGGGCCGTGGATCGGATGATACTCGCGGCACGGACGCCAGGAGGGCCGATCGGACGGAATGTACGCACCAGGCCGGCCCGACGGCGGGAGAGATGCCCGACGCCCTGGCCAGCCGCTCCTGATAGTTATTCGGCCGTTAGTGTCATTGCCGCTCGCGAGGCTGGACGGCGAGACTGGCCGCCGACGACATGACGTTGCCGCCGTCGCCACCGGCATTACATCGCCGCCGCTGGAGTTGGTATGAGGCACAGCGATATCGGGGCCACCGTCATCGGCAGCGGCTTCATCGGCACCGTGCACATCGAGGCACTGCGCAGGATCGGCGTCCGGGTCACAGGGTTGCTCGAGGCAACGCCGGAGCTGGGAGTCTCGCGCGCGACGGAGCTGGGACTGCCACGGGCCTATTCGAGCCTCGCGGAGACCCTGGCGGACGACGCGGTCCAGGCCGTGCACGTCACGTCGCCGAACGAGCTCCACTATTCGCAGGTCAAGGAGATCCTCGCGGCCGGCCGGCACGTCATCTGCGAGAAGCCGCTGGCCATGACGTCCGAGGAGTCGGCGCAACTGGTGAAGCTGGCCGCGGCCAGCGGCCGGGTAAACGCGGTCAACTTCAACATCCGCTTCTACCCGCTCAACCAGCACGTGGCCGGCCTCGTCCGCGAGGGCGGCCTGGGCGACGTCAGGCTGGTGACCGGACGGTACTTCCAGGACTGGCTTCTGTACGACACGGACTGGAACTGGCGCCTGGAGAAGGACCGGGGCGGAGCTCTGCGGGCCGTGGGCGACATCGGCTCGCACTGGCTTGATCTGACGACGTTCCTGACCGGCCGCCGTGTCGAGGCGGTCATGGCCGACCTCACGACGTTCATCCCGGTACGCCGGAAGCCGGCCGGCCCCGTGCTCACCTTCGCTACGGAGCGCGCGGCGGAGACCATCCCGGTCGAAATCCAGACCGAGGACGTAGCCACGATCCTTCTGCGCCTCGAGGGCGGCGCGCGCGGCAGCGTGGCGATCTCCCAGCTCAGCCCCGGCCGGAAGAACAACCTTGCCTACCAGATCGACGGCTCCACCTCCGCCGTGGCCTGGGACTCGGAGTCGCCGGAGCAGCTCTGGATCGGTCATCGCGACCGGCCCAACGAGATCCTGATCCGAAATCCGGCTCTCATGAACGCCGGCGGGAGCGCCGCGGCGCGGCTGCCGGGCGGGCACGTGGAGGGCTTCGCAGACACGTTCGGGGCCGTGTTCACGGCCATCTACGCCGATATCGTGACCGGAGCCCCGTCGCTGACGCCCGCTTACGCGACCTTCGCCGACGGCCACGAGGAGATGCTCGTCGGCGACGCCGTCATGGAGAGCTCGCGCACCGGCCGCTGGGTCGGGGTCGCCCGACCCGAATGAGCGCCGTGTCCCAATCCCCGTCGAGCCTGGAGGTTGATCCGCGATGAAGCTCGGCTTTCTGACCGCGCCATTCCCCGCCACGCCGCTCATGGAGGTCGCCGAGTGGGCTGCCGGCGCCGGTTTCGAGGTCCTCGAGATCGCCTGCTGGCCGCGGACCTCCGGTCCCACCCGCCGGTATGCCGGGACGAGCCACATCGACGTGGCGAACCTGTCGCCCTCGCAGGCGACCGAGATCGTGGAGGAGCTGGCGAGCAAGGGCCTCTCGATCTCCGGCCTCGGCTTCTACCCCAACCCGCTCCACCCCGATGCGGCCCATCGCGAGCAGGTCATCGGCCACCTGAAGCAGGTGATCAACGCGGCCGAGAAGATGAACGTCCCGCTCGTCAACACGTTCATGGGCGGCGACGGCGCGAAGAACCAGGACCAGAACTGGGAGGAGGCCCTCCGCGTCTGGCCGGACATCGTGGCCTTCGCGAAAGACCACGGCCGGAAGATCACGCTTGAGAACTGTCCGATGATCTTCAGCTACGATGAGTGGCCGGGCGGGCACAACATCGCCACCACGCCCCGGATGTGGCGCCGGATCCTGGAGCAGTGGAGCGACACGATCGGCCTCAACTTCGACCCGAGCCACCTGGTTCTCCAGATGATCGACATCCGCCGGTTTCTCAAGGAGTTCGGGACGCACGTCCTCCACTACCAGGCGAAGGACCTGATGATCGACCGCGATGGGCTCTACGAGCGCGGCATCATGTCGATGGGCATGGGCTGGCAGATACCGCGCATCCCGGGCCTCGGCGAGGTCGATTGGTCCGTCGTGTTCTCGGAGCTGTACCGCCAGGGCTACGAGGGCGACTGCATCATCGAGCACGAGGATCGGCGTTTCGAGGGCACCGACGAGAAGGTTAAGCAGGGGTTCCTCATCGCGAGGGACGTCCTGCGGCCGTACTGCAAGTAGCCTCGCGGTCAGGAGTCCCGCGGTCAGGAGTCCCATGGCACTCTCCATCGACGCGCTCACCGAGCGCGACATCGCCAAGACCATCGATCACTCCCTATTGCGGCCGGAGCTCGATGACGCGTTCATCGAGGCGGGCTGCCGCCTGGCGGCCAGGTACGACGTCGCGTCGGTGTGCGTGCGGCCCGCCGACGTCCGGCGGGCGAAGGCGATCCTCGAGGGCACGGACGTGGCCGTCTCCACCACGGTCGGGTTCCCTCACGGAAACCACGCCACCGAGGTGAAGGTCTTCGAGGCAAAGCGCGCCCTGGCCGACGGCGCCACCGAGCTGGACATGGTCCTCCAGATCGGCGCGCTCAAGTCGGGCCGGGATGCCGACGTGGAGGCGGACATCCGCGCGGTTGTCGAGGTGGCTCACGCCGCCGGGGCGATCGTCAAGGTGATCTTCGAGAACGCCTACCTGACCGACGACGAGAAGGTCCGGGCGTGCCACCTCAGCGAGGCCGCCGGCGCCGACTTCGTCAAGACGAGCACCGGTTTCGCGCCCTCGGGAGCCACCCACGACGACCTGCGCCTGATGCGCGCCAGCACGTCCCCGCACGTTCGGATCAAGGCCGCCGGTGGCGTTCGAACGCTTGACGCGCTCCTGGCCGTCATGGAGATCGGTGTCACCCGGATCGGCGCCACGGCGACCGAGACGATCATCGAGGACTTCCGCGCGCGCAAGGCCGGGCTTGCGGCCGCGGGAAAGGGGACCCCGGAAGGCGGCTACTGATCCGCGCCGGGTTCGGGACGGGCACGCCGTGAAGCAAGGGAGAGGCTGATGGACTTCACGATCCGCGAAGCGGTGGTCGGTGACTGGCAGGAGGCCGGGCGCATCTGCTACGAGGCATTCGCGACGGTGGCCCGCCAACACGGCTTCCCGCCCGACTTCCCCACCGTCGAGGCGGCGGCTCTGCCGATCAAGTGGCTCATCGAGCATCCCGAGATCTACGGCGTCGTGGCGGAGCGCGACGGCCGCATCATCGGCAGCAACTTCATGGACGAGCGCTCGACGATCTCTGCCATCGGACCCATAAGCATCGACCCCGCCGAGCAGGATCACGGCGTCGGCCGGGCCCTCATGCAGGCCGTGCTCGACCGGGCCGCCCGGCGCAAGGCCCCGGGCGTGCGGCTTCTTCAGCTCGCCTATCACAACCGGTCGCTCAGTCTCTACTCGAAGCTGGCGATGGACGTTCGGGGTTCCTACGCGGCCATGTATGGGCCGCCCATCCGGACGAAGATGCCGGGCTACGACGTTCGGCCGGCCACGGAGGCCGACGCCGCGGCATGCAACGCGCTGTGCCTGCGCGTCCACGGCCACACCCGCCCGGGCGAGGTCCGCGAAGCCATCGCCGACGGAACGGCCAGGGTCGTGGAGCGCCTCGGTCGGATCACGGGCTACACGACGAAGATCAACTACTTCGCCCACTCCGTGGCGGAGACGACCGACGACCTGAAGGCCCTCATCTGCGAGGCCGAGGACTTCGGCACGCCCGGCTACCTGGTCCCGCTAGGCAACAACGAGCTTTTCCGCTGGTCGCTTGCCCACGGCCTCAAGGTCTTCTTCGTCCTCAACATGATGACGATCGGGATGTACCAGCAGCCGGAAGGCGCGTACATGCCTTCGATCGGGTACTGACCTCGCCCCTCGGTCTTACTGCACGAGGCGCCTGCCGCCGTTGGCGTGAGGCTCCTCCGTCCGGCGGGCCGGCGGCCCGAAGCCGGAATGTTCATCCCGGCCCGGCCACGCCGGCCGACTCTGCGCTGGTCCGACCGGGCGGGCCCCGGCCGGGGTCCGCCGACCAGAGGCCTTCCGAGGATGACCCGGGGCTCCCAGGCGATCAGAGCGGCGCGAAACGGGCCGTGAAATGGCGCAGCTGCGCAGGCTGCTCGACGATCCGAAATCCGCGCAGATCGCCGGCTCGCTCGGCGACCCAGCGGATCACCTCGATCACGTAGTCGATGTGGCTCTGCGTGTAGGTTCGGCGCGGAATCGCCAGCCGGACCAGGTCCATCGCGGCGGGCGCCTCGCTGCCGTCCGGGCGCAGCCCGAACATCACCGTACCGATCTCGCAGCCGCGGATTCCGCCTTCCAGATACAGGGCCACGGCCAGCGCCTGGCCCGGGTACTGAAGCGGCGGCACCTGGGGCAGTAAAGCCCGGGCATCGATGTAGACGGCGTGGCCGCCGATCGGGCGTACGACCGGGATGCCGGACCCGACCAGGCTTTCGCCCAGGTACTCGGTCGAGCGAATGCGGTAGCGGAGGTAGTCCTCGTCCACCACCTCGCGCAGGCCCTGCGCGATCGCCTCGAGATCCCGGCCGGCCAGGCCGCCGTAGGTGATGAAGCCTTCGGTCAGGATGAGCATGTTGCGACACTGCTCGGCCAGGCGGTCGTCGTTCATGGCCAGCCAGCCGCCGATGTTCGCCAGGCCGTCCTTCTTGGCGCTCATGGTCATGCCGTCGGCTAGCGACGCGATCTCGCGCACGATGTCGGGGATCGTTCGATCGGCGTAGCCGGGCTCCCGGGCCTTGATGAACCAGGCATTCTCGGCAAAGCGGCAGGCATCTAGGAAGAGCGGGATGCCGTGGCGGTCGCAGATGGCCCGAACGCCGCGCAGGTTCTCTATCGACACGGGCTGGCCGCCGCCGGAGTTGTTGGTAATGGTCACGAAGACGACAGGCACGCGCCCGGGCCCGGCTGCCGCGATGCATGCCTCCAGCGCGTCCAGGTCCATGTTCCCCTTGAACGGATGCAGCGTCGCCGGCACGCGGCCCTCCGGTATGACCAGGTCCACCCCTTCGGCACCGGTGAACTCGACGTTGGCCCTGGTGGTGTCGAAGTGGGTGTTGTTCGGGATGACCTTCCCGGGGCCGCCGAGGACGGAGAACAGGATCTTCTCGGCGGCACGGCCCTGGTGGGTTGGGATGACGTGCCGGAACGGGAAGAGAGCCTGCACCGCCTCCTTGAACTCGTAGAACGAGGGTGATCCGGCGTAGCTTTCGTCGCCGTGCTGAATGGCGGCCCATTGGTCGCGGCTCATCGCGCCGGTGCCCGAGTCGGTGAGCAGGTCGATCAGGACGTCGTCGGCGTGGATGTTGAAGAGATTCCAGCCGGCGGCTTCGAGAGCGCGCTCGCGTTGGGCCACGGTGGACATCCGGATTGGCTCAACGGAGTGGATCCGAAACGGCTCGATGATCGTTTTCCAGCGGTCCATCGGCCAAGCATAGCCTCCGCCGCGCGACCGTTTCCGATCCCTCAGGCTCGCCCGACGGCACCGCCAGTTCACGGCCGGGCGTCGCCGGCGGATCTGCTCAGGTCGTTGTCGCGGTACTCCTGGCGCCGTCCAGGCGCTTGATCGAGGTTCCGGACTCGACCACCGGACCGGGGAAGTCGGACTCGACGACCGAAGGCGCAATCAGGCAGTTGCGTCCGATCCTCACGCTGGCCGGGATCCGGGCTCGCTCGCCGACCAGGGTGATGCCGGTCCGGAGGTGCTCCGGTTCGTCGACATTGGGTGTCCCGATGTCGTTCCCATATCCGACCACCGCGCCGGCGCCGACTTCGACGAACTTGTCGATGATGGCCGTGTCGACCACGGCACCCGGGCAGATCTCGCTATCGAGCAGCACTATCGAATCGCGAACCAGGGCTCCCTCGGAGACCCTCACGCCGGGCGAGAGGACCGAGTTCAGCACCATGCCGTTGACGATGCAGCCGTGGCTTATCAGCGAATGGCGCGCGATCGCGTCCGGGCCCATCTTGGCCGGGGAGCGTTCCTCGGAACGGGTGTGGACGAGCCAGCTCCGGTCGAACAGGTCCAGCGATGGCACCAGCGCGGTCAGGTCGAGGTTGGCGGCCCAGTAGGCCTCGATCGTGCCGACGTCGCGCCAGTAGCCGTCGAAGCGATGGCCGAAGACGGGTGCGCCACCCGCCAGCATGGCCGGGATTACGTCGCGACCGAAATCGCTGCGCGATTCGTCCAGCCAGTCATGAAGCGCGGCGCGGTTGAAGACGTAGACGCCCATCGAGGCCAGGTCGCTCTTCGGGACCGCCGGCTTCTCCTCCCAGTCCACGACCCGCTCGTCGGCGTCGAGCGAGAGTATCCCCATGCGGGAGGCCTCCGCCGGGGGCACCGTGCGAACGGCGACGGTCACCGCCGCGCCGGTCCGGCGGTGCGCCTCTATCATGGGCCGGTAGTCCATCTTGTAGATGTGGTCGCCGGCCAGCACGAGGACCAGCTCGGCGCCGTCCTGGTCGATCTCGTGCAGGTTGTAGCGCACCGCGTCGGCCGTGCCCACGTACCACTCGCTGTGATCCTTGGACATGTACGGCTGGAGGATCTTGATGCCCCCGCCGCGCATCCGGTCGAGATCCCACGGCCGCCCCGTTCCGATGTGGTCGATCAGCGAACGGGGGTTGTACTGGGCCAAAACCAGGACATCGTCGATGCCCGAGTTGACGCAGTTCGACAGGCTGAAGTCGATCAGCCGGAACTTGCCTCCGAAGGGCACGGCCGGTTTGGAGCGGACCGCGGACAGGTACGAGAGCCGCTCACCGGCTCCGCCTGCCAGCACCACGGCGAGGACTCCGTCCATGCCCTTCTCCCTTCCGATTCACCTGACCACGTCAGCAGAAGGATCTACTCATATGATGACGCGGACCGAGCCCACGGGAGAGGGGAATATCGCCCCGCGGTAGAGCCAACCCGCACTTGCCCGAGGTCACCCCTGGCGCGCCGAGCGGGCTCCGCAGCGCCATCACCCGGGCTCGAGGTTGCTCAGGCTCCCAGCAAGGCGGGCAGCACCTGCGTGGCCGGCCACGAACCAAGTGGTCGAACGATCCGGCGTTGCCGGCCTCGTCGAGGTTCACCGGCCACGTCTCCGCGCCGAAGTCGGCCGCGTAGCGCACCACGTCGCTCGCGGGTGAGACGGTCCCGGACGTACCGGCCGCGAGGAACACCCGGCGCTCATGCGCCCGGTCCGCGGCCTTGATGAACCGTCTGGTCTGCCACTCGGCGTCGAGGTCGACCCGCTCGCCGAACCACACGACGTCGGGTCGCAGTACGCCGCCGCAGCGATCGCACCGCGGCGCGGCCTCCGGCTCAGAGCGGTCGGCGAACGGAGGCCGGTCGCAGTTCGAGCAGCGCGTGCGCCAGAGCGAACCGTGAAGTTCGAGCAGGCGGCTGCTGTCCGCACGCGCGTGGAGACCGTCGATGTTCTGCGTCACGAGGAGAAAGCGGCACCCATGCGCTCCTCGCACGCGGCGAGCGCGAGGTGCGCCGCGTTCGGGCCGGCAGCCGCGACATCCCGCCGGGCCGCGGCGTCGAAGGCCCAGGCTCGGTCGGGCCGGCGAGCGAACCCCTCGGGCGAGGCCACGTCCTCAACGCGCTGACTTTGCCACAGGCCACCGGCTCCGCGAAAGGCGGGCAGGCCTCTCTCCACGCTGAGTCCAGCCCCGGTCAGGACGAGCAGGCGGCCCGAACCCCGAAGACCAGGCGAGGAAAGCGAATGCACCGACTCGGTCTCCCTGCCAGTTCATCGACGGACTATGCCGATGATGAGTTCTGCCCGGTGTCGCGGCAACACTCGAAACCCGGCGCCGCTCAGCCCGGTGGGGCTTCACCCCAGCCCTTGTACGGGTGGCCCACCAGGTTTGCGTTGTAGTAGCGGGCGTCGCCCGTCACTTCGTCGCCGACCCAGTCCGGCAGCGCCACGGCGGTCGCTTCCGAGGGGAGTTCGACCTCGGCCACGACCAGTCCTTCGTTATCGCCGGCAAAGACGTCGATCTCCCACACCAGAGAACCCGCGTCGATGCGATACCGGGTCTTCTCGATCTGCGGTCGAAGAGCGAGCCCTGCCAGCAGCTCCTCGGCGTCCTGGACCGGTATCTCGTACTCGAATTCGGCCCGGCTGGTCCCGCTCTCCGAGGTGCTGCCTTTGACGTTCAGAAAGGCGCGCGGCCCGGACACACGGACCCGCACGGTCCGCTCGGGATCGACCGACAGATACCCCTGGATCATCCGCGTGCCCGACAACCCGGCCACCACGGAGGCGTCACGGACCAGGTATTTGCGTTCGATCTCCACGCCCAAGGCAAGCCTCCTTCCGCCGTTTGCCGACCTGTCACGCCACTCGATGGGTTTGTTCGCCGTGTCCGCGGTTGGGTTGGCCGCGGGCCCTGGCGTCGGGCTACAGCAATTATCGGGCCGCGGCGGCGACGATCCGTCGGTCCGTTTCGCGATGCGGCCGGACGCTCGGGGGGCGACCCCGTCCGGGTCAGACGCGTCGCAGGCGAGCCAGCCAGGCGTGCACGAAGTTCACCGGCATTAGAGTTTCGAGCGACTCCTCCTCGATCGCCTCCACCGACCAGCCCGGGCGAAAGGCGGCACGTATGTCCGACTTGCGGATGCGCTCCGGGCCGAAGCCGAGCGGGTTGCGCGCGCTCCAGCACAGCACGTAGGCGCGTCCGCCAGGTGCCAGGGCTTCCCGCAGGCCGGCGGCATAGGCCGCCCTCTGGCCGGGCGCGAGGCAGTGGAACAGGCCGGAGTCGATGGCCGTCCCGAACGTTCGGCCGATCTCGCCGACACGCAGCGCATCCCACACGAGGAACTCGATTCCGGCGCCCGCCGCCGGCCGAGTTGCCTTCGCCCTGGCCTTGTCAATGGCGGCCCGGGCCAGGTCGACTCCGATTACTTCGTGCCCCAGGGCGGCGAGGTAGAGCGCGTTCTCGCCCGTGCCGCAGCCAACGTCCAGGACCGGACCCGAGATCGAGCCCGAGGTCGCGAGGCGCACGATGGCCCCTTGCGGCCGGCCGATGTCCCAGGTTGGCGTGCCCTCGTAGGCGTTGTCGAAGAACTGCATCTCGAGTCAGGCTGGGGCGGCGAACCGTCGATGTCAAGCGAGGATGGCGCCGCGCGAGGAGCATCCTTCGCTCGAATGGCGCCGGCCCGCACGGCGTTCATTTCAGATACTGCGAATCCCCCTGGAGACCACGCACGCAGGCTGAATTCGGACCGGGCAGCGACCGAGAGGCACGCTGACGACGGGTGGCCGCGCCCCGTCGATCTCGCCGGCCCGCGGCCGGCTGACCATGGCACTTCCGGTGGTTCGCGGTCGTCGTCCTGGCCCCGGCCAGCGCGCCCGGGCATACACTTCGACGGCCGAGGACCGCGCGGCGACAGATGCACGAACGCTTGCCGGCCTGGCTCGATGGGCGCGTTCGGAAGCGCCCCATGCCTGGGGAGGTGTGCACATGATTACCCGCGTCGCCATCCTCGGCACCGGCAAGATGGGTTCGGCGTTAGCCCGCCGCCTGGCCGAGGCCAGTACCGACCTGCAACTCAGCCTCTGGAACCGGACTCGGGAGCGGGCCGAGCAGGTGGGCGTCGGAGCCGTCTCCTCGACGCCGGCGGAGGCCGTCCGCGACGCCGAGCTTGTGATCACCAGCCTGACGAACCGGGAGGCGGTCCGGGCCGCCTACCTGGGACGCGACGGGGCCCTCGCCGCCACGGGCCCGCGGCTCTTCGTCGAGATGAGCACGGCGGGTCCCGACGCGGTCGTCGAGCTGGCACCAGAGGTCGAGGCGACCGGGTCCCGACTCATCGACGCCCCCGTCCTGGGAGCCCCGACGGTCGCGGCACGGGGCGGCCTCGCCATCCTGGCCGGCGGAGACGCCGCCGACGTGGACCGTGCGCGGCCGGTGCTCGAGCTGTTCGGAGAGGTGCGCCACATCGGTGAGCTCGGGTCCGGCGCGCGGCTGAAGCTCGCGGCGAACAGCGTGCTCGCCGACATCACGACGGTCGCGGCCGAGCTGCTGGCGGCGGGTGATGCCAGTGGCCTCGACCGCGAGCACGTCTTCTGGGTTCTGGCCCGCTTCGTCCCCTCTCTGGAGCTTCGCCGCGCCGGTTTCATGGAGGGTAGGCACGAGCCGACGCTCTTTGCCCTGCGCGATCTCCGCAAGGATCTCGATCTTGCGCTCGAGTTCTTCCATCGCTTCGGCGCGTCGGTTCCGGTGACGGCCCTGACCCGCGAGCTCATCGAGGAGGCCATGGCCGGCGGTGCGGATCTCGACATCACCGCCGTCGGGAGGCGCTACCGACGCGTCATCGACCCGCCGCGCACCGTCGGATCGGTTGCCGCGGCGACACCCACGAGAGGCGCCCGATGACTCCGCCCATGGCGTCCCGCGCCCACCGCTGGTCACGGCTCGACGGGAGCGGAGCGAGGGTAGCCAGCACCAGCATCGAGGACCCGCCCGGGGTCGCCGGGCACCGACAGCTCGCCAGGAGGTCATGACCGTGCAGGCCGCGGTGTATCACCAGCGGGGTTCGGCCCGCGACGTTCTCAGGGTCGTCGATCTTCCGGACCCGACCCCGGCCCCCGGTGAGGTGCGGGTCCGGGTACGAGTGTCCGGGGTCAACCCGACCGACTGGAAGGTACGTTCGGCCGGTACCCCGCTCGCGCCGGACGGCCAGATTCCCAACCAGGACGGTGCGGGAGAGATCGACGAGGTTGGTGCCGGCGTAGACCCGGGCCGCCGAGGCCAGCGAGTGTGGGTCTACCACGCCGCGGCCGGGCGACCCAATGGGACGGCCGCTCAGTACACGTGCGTCCCGCAGGAGCAGGCGGTGCATCTGCCCGACGACGTCTCTTTCGCCCAGGGCGCCGGGCTCGGCATCCCCTACATCACGGCGCACCGCTGCGTCTTCGCCGACGGCCCGGTCGCGGGCCGCACTCTGCTCGTGACGGGCGGCGCGGGCGCGGTGGGAAACGCGGCCATCCAGTTGGCCCGCCGGGGTGGCGCCGAGGTGATCGCCACCGTGAGTTCGGCCGAAAAGGCGCGGCTGGCGGCCGCTGCCGGGGCCGGCTACGTGCTCGACTACCGGGCCAACGACCATGTCTCGGAGCTTCGCGCCGCCGCCCCGTCGGGCGTGCAACGAGTGATCGACGTTGCGATCGGAGCGAACCTCGCGACCGACCTCGAGGTACTCGCCCCGCACGGGGTCATCGTGGCGTACGCCAGCGACGGACCGGATCCGGCGCTATTCGTCCGGCGGCTGATGACCGCCAACGCGACGCTGCGCTTTGTGCTCGTCTATAACCTGACGGCGGCGATGATCGGGCAAGCTGTCATCGAGATCACGCAGGCGCTGAAAGCCGGTGCTCTGACGCCACTGCCAGAGCACCACTTTGCTCTCCGCGACATCGCCGCGGCCCACGACGCAGTGGAAGGCGGCGCCCTTGGCAAGGTGCTGATCGACGTTCCATAAGTCGGGATCCGCCGCGGCAGCGGGACCAACGCCCGCGCTGCCACGATCGCTGCCGGGCCGCGGCGTCACGTCCTCGCGCCGAGGACCGCTCGCTCGGCCAGCCCGAGCGGTAGCGACCCGCTCTCCGCCAGCCGGTCGTGGAACTCGCGCAAGACCCCGACCGGTGCCGATGCGCCCGATCCCGCCGGCAGTCCGCACGTCTCGAGGAAGCGGTCGCGGATGCGCATGATTTCGAGGCAGCCGGTCAGATAGGAGGACGCCTGCGTCGGCCACCAGCAGTAGCGTCCGACCTCCGCCCGAGCGGTGGGTTCGGGCGTGGCCGTCTTCTCGACCATGAAACGGACCGCATCGTCGTAGCTCATCTCGCCCATGTGCAGGCTCGTGTCGACGACGATCCGCGCGGCCCGGAAGAGGGTCGCCTTGAGATGGTTGAGCTCCTGGATCGGTTCGATGAAGAAGCCGCGCTCGCGCATCAGACGCTCGGCGTAGAGACCCCAGCCCTCGGTGAAGTAGGGCGTGCCCAGAACCCGGCGCAACCGCCGGGCCTTCGTCTTACGAACGACCAGATGCCAGTGGTGGCCCGGGTAGGCCTCGTGGACCGCGGTCGTCGGTATGTGGCCGAAGCTGTTTGCCGCCAGCCGCTTCTGGACCTCGGCTGACGAGGCGCCGTCGGGCGCGTATGGGACGAAGAAGTGACCTCGCAGCGACGACGCGAAGGCGGGCGGCGGCATGTACGAAGCCACTCCGATCAAGGGGCGCTGGAAGGGCGGCGAGGGCAGCACGTCGCACGACTCGCCATCTGGAATGGTGATCAGGCCGGTCTCGACGAGGAACGCCCTTGCCTCCGCCGTCCAGTGGGCGTACGTCCGGCGCATCTCCTCCTCCGTCGCCGGATGATGGTCGTTCGACCGCTCCAGGACGGCGTTCCAGTTGTCCGTGGACCAGGCTCTGTGCGACAACTCGCGCATCTCCGTAGAGAGGCGGTCGTATTCGGCCCGGCCGCGGTCGCGCAGGGAGCGAGCGTCGTAAGGGAGCACCTCCCTCTCGCGCAGCAGCTGCGTGTACCGTTCCTCGCCCAACTGCCAGGTGCCGGTCGCGTCGCCGGCCAGTCCGTCGAGATGAGCGGCCCAGTCGCTCAGGGCGCGGGCAGCGTCGGCTCCGGCGGCAGCGAGTCGCGACCGATCCCGGTCATTGCCCGCCTCGGCGGGGAGCAGATCTCGGACGTACCGAGCCGCCCCGCGAGCGGCGTCGCGGCCGCGCTCCAGGATCAGAGGATGGGCGAGCCCGGGATCGAGGTTGGCACGGCCCTGCTCGAGCGCCCGCGGCGCCTGGGCGAGCCGAGCAAGGGCCGCTTCGACGAGCTCCGGTTCCGGCCGCAGGCGATGCAGGAAGAGCCCGAACAGACCGCCCGTGATCGACCCACTGTAGACCACGGGATCGCGGCGCCAGGCGGTCCAGTCGGCCATGATGGCCCGGCCGGTCATCATCGAGACGGCCAGATCGCGATCGATGCGCTCGTCGTCGGACAACTCGGCATCCGGCAGGCCGGCGAATCGGGCCCGCCACTGCGCCGCCCTCGCCTGCCTGCGCTCGAACGACTCGGCCGAGAGATCGTCGAGTCGGTCGTCGTACTCGATCAGCCCGAGCCCGCTGGCGCTGACCGGCGATTCCTCGTACTCCTCGCTCAGGAACTGATCGATCAGCTGCTCGAACTCGGCCATCGAGATGCTCCTTCAAAAGTCCTGATGCGGCCTGGCGTGATCGAAGTCGCCGGTCGGCAGGCGGTCCGCCTTGTTGGCCGGTGCGTTGCGTGCGGGTTGGGTTGGCCTCGCTATGTGCTCCGACGAACGAAGCTTAGATGGGGAGCGGCCCGTCGACCGGTCAAGGTCGCCTCCCCCATCGCCTCGGGCCACCAGGGCCTGCCGTATCGATCGCATCTCGAGCGCGAACCGAGGCTCTACCAGCCGAAGCTGCCCGGGCCCCCTTGAACGGGCCGACGATTCGTGACGTTACCCAGCCGCCGCAGAACCGTCCCGGCTGTGGCGTGGCGCGCTCGTCGCCAACCAGCGCCTCATCCACGGCCCAGGCGTAGAAGGCCAGGTGGTCCCGGATCGCCGCGTAGCCCGGTTTTGGCTGCGGGTACGACCATGCCGCGTTCGCGATCGAGCGGCCGGGCAGGGCCACCGTCCAGTAGCTCGCCTCGCCCTTGAACTCGCACACGCTTCGGGGCGACGTACGGAGCGCCCGCGTGCTGTCGGCGATAACAAGGTCATCGACAACGACCCGAATCCGTTCGATCACGGGTTCCGGCGAAATGGCACGCCGGCGGCGGTAAGCTCTTGCTGGACCGGCGGCCGCGGCCCTTCGACCGCGTCCCTGGCACCAGACTCACGGCGGCGGACCGGCGGCGGTTGTGGAACGCCGTATTCGACCTGTCGGGGTCGCCCGATTCGTTGCGAGCCCTCAGGGCGGCGGCATTTGAGCCGGCTGTGCGCTGACCATTGGCCGTTGCCATGCCATGCTGGGGAGCAGGCGGGTGAAGATCGCGTCATCGGGCGAGGGTGCGCGGGCGATTCGGTATGCTCGGTCGGGGGCCCAACCCCTCCAGCGGTCTCGCCCCGTGGATGTCGACGGCATGAACGCCGCGTACCAGACAGTGCCGCCCAGTTCCTGGATCAGCCGTGCGCGGAACCTTCCAGCCTTCGACGGTCAGGGGACTCAAGCTGAAACGTCGAGTGCTCGATGTCGAAGTCTCCAGATAGGCACCCGCAGAGAAAGTCCAGTACGGCGGCGCCTTCCGCATCGGGCTCGAGGACCACGTGCGCCGACACGACATTCATGCCCGAGGTGATCGTCCACGCGTGGAGGTCGTGGACGTCGGCAACGCCCGAAGCGCTCAGCATGTGGGCGCGGACCTCGTCCATGTTCACGCCCTTGGGCGTCGCCTCGAGAAGCACGTCAGTGGCGTCTCGGAGCAGCCTCCAGGTTCGCGGCAGGATGAGCAGGGCGATGGCCACCGAAGCTACGGCATCGGCACCGGCCCAGCCGGTGGCGGCGATCGCCACGGCAGCGGTGATGACCGCGGCCGACCCGGCCAGGTCACCCATGACTTCGAGGTATGCGGCGCGCATGTTGAGGCCCTTGGCCTGAGCTTCGCGTAGCAGCCACATCGAGACGCCGTTGATGAGCAGGCCCACCAGGGCCACGCCGAGCATGAGGCTTGAAGCGACTTGTGGTGGCTCCGAGAGCCGACGCCACGCCTCGAACAGGATGAACGCGGCCACGCCGAACAACAGGACCGCATTCGCGACGGCCGCAAGGATTTCAAGACGGAGGTATCCGTAGCTGCGCTCTGCGCTTGCTGGACGTGAGCCGATCCAGATGGCCACGAGCGCGAGGCTGATGCCGGCCACGTCGCTGAAGACGTGAACCGCGTCGGCCAACAGCGCGAGGCTGTTCGAGGCGAAGCCGCCGATCACCTCGATGGCGAGGATTGCAAGCGAGAGGCCGAGAACGCCGAGCAGGCGACGTGCGTTGGCCCGAGCGGTGGATTGAACGTGAGGCACGAAGTGGAGTCTATCGTGTCCCTCTGCGGACGCCCGCTGGCCGGCCTCGCGACCGCCGCGTGCCTGACGATCTCCAAAGCGGCGCAGACCGTCGAGGACCAACGGGATGGGATCCTCCGGGCCTTCGAGAGGACGGGCGGGAACGGCGGAACTCGGCCCTCCGAGAGGCTGCTTGAGGAGACGCGCGCGACCGCCGTCACGCTCGCGACGCTCGACGTCGATGATGTCGACAGAGAAGTTCTCTACCGGGTGCGACTCTAGATCGAGCGCGACTTGCTGGTCCGCTCCCCGGCCTGCGCTTCGGCCACCAGCGACAGACTCTCGCCTTGCTGCGGCTGGTCTTCCTCGACACTCCGTATCGGATCCTGCTCGCCCTGGACGGCGCTCCGTGCACGTCTTTACCGGGACCGACAGGCGGCGACGCACTGCCCCTCGGCTGCGTCCTGGCTCTATTGGAGGCGCGCCGGCATCCGGTGGCCGGCTGGATCGGCCCAGCCGGAGTCGGTGCTCTCCGCGTTGAACGCCGTGTCTCACCTCTCCGACGGAAGATGGGCAGGTCAGCAAGACCGGTGGCGCGGAGAAGCCCGACCCTGGCTGGCCTTCCAGAACAGCTCAGCCGCCGAGCCCAGGGGAGTCCGCCACTGCTCCTGCCAGTGGACCGTGTGCAGCTCAGCATGCCGTTCTCCCAGGTGGGAGCTCCCGACGCATACGTCGGTCTGCGTTCAGCCATGACCACCGGAGCCGACACCGTAACGCATGGCGTAAGGGTATTCATCCTCGATGCTCGGGCCAGACCTTGCCAGGATCAACCGGAGCAGCGGCCGGAGTTTCTCTGGGGGTGGTGGGCTCCCGCTTCTCCGGATGCAGAAAGACGTGGTACAGGCTATGGCGAGCGGTCCATCTGACCTGACGGTCTTCACCGGGGGGCGCAGGACGGGGGTGGCCAGGGCTGGCCGATTCCTGGGCGCGGTTTCGATGCCGCGCGGCTTCACGTATCTCTTGCCGGGCCTCGTCGCCCTGGCGCTCGTGGCGTCCGCAACACTGATCACCGTC
>Ga0182027_10006017_pt1 | contig 18286 bp, 19 predicted proteins | sample 712E1DmetaG_FD_121300 | JGI IMG/M metagenome (GOLD analysis project Ga0182027, IMG submission 121300) | Permafrost microbial communities from Stordalen Mire, Sweden - 712E1D metaG (Illumina Assembly) | ecosystem: Environmental > Terrestrial > Soil > Wetlands > Permafrost | place: Sweden... | reverse complement strand
GCTCCCGAAGGAATCATCTCGTCGTCTTCAAGAATTTTTGAAACCGTTGCTTCTACAAGATCGGATTGCTGGTTTGATGTTTGCGCAAAAACCTTTTGTAGATCAATATGAACAAACAATGCGCAAAATACCAGGAGAATAGTAACAATTGAAAAGAAGATATGCTTCTTCATGATCCTCAATCTTACTCCAGATGTTATTTTTTTTCCAACGGTTGACAAATAATTTCCTGAATTTGCGTTTTTTGAGCCGGTGAAAGCTTTTCAAACTGCTGATGCAATTGGTTTACTGCATTCCCTACGATTATTGCTTGAACTCTGTTTTGTACTGCAGTTTTCACCTCTCCCAACGCACCGGCAGCCACAGTCCCTAAATTAATTGGTTTCACATTCTTCTCGTCGGTTACACCTAAAACATTTGCTGTTTGCTCTCCGACCTGTGTTTTGATAACAACACTTCGAACTTCTTTCAAGAGCTTCGGAGGCGGCTGATTTGTAAGGCGAGGCCAAGCTAAACTTCCACCGGCAATTGTAACGCCCGCAACAACAAGTGCAATAATAAAATTCGCTATAGGACCCATATATAATGATTATAAACAAATGACTTAGGATTGCATATCAGCGGATAGTAGGTGTATAACTACTCCATGATCATCCTCGGCATAGATCCCGGAATTGCTCGTGTTGGGTGGGCGGTTGTAGAAACTGGTAATCCCGATCCAAAACCTTTATCTTTCGGTTGTATTACAACAGAAAAAGAGGAAAAACCGGAAATACGTCTCCAACAAATACATAATGCGATTACATTACTTTGCAAAAAATTCAAACCAGATTGTATGAGTGTGGAAGACCTATTTTTCGCAACGAATGCTAAAACCGCAATCGGCGTCGGACAATCCAGAGGTGTCATACTGCTTGCTGCTGCTCAATCTAAAGTGCCTGTGATATCATATAGTCCATTAGCCGTTAAACGCGCAATCACGGGCGATGGTAAAGCGGATAAAAAACAGGTCACGCAAATGGTGGTTCGTATATTGAAATTAAAAATAGCACCAAAACTTGATGATACTGCCGATGCACTTGCAATTGCCATGACACATGCATATTCGTATAAAATGAAAGCATTGATATGATCGGAAAACTTACTGGGATTATTGATTCAAATACACGAAACCCTCTTGTTATTGATGTTCATGATGTTGGATATGTTGTCCGCGTTCCGGAGCGGTATTTAACCCGAATAAAACCAAATCAGAAACATACACTCTTTATTCATACACACGTCCGCGAAGATGCACTTGATCTTTATGGATTCGCAACCCCTCAAGAGCTCGCTTTATTTGATCTATTGTTAACTGTATCGGGTATCGGACCAAAAACAGCCATTTCTATTATCGATCGAGGCGTTGAAGCAATAGAATCTGCTGTTCGAAAAAGTGATGTTGATTTTTTCACGGACATTCCCAGACTTGGTACAAAAAACGCGCAAAAAATTATTATTGAACTCAAAAGTAAACTCGGAAGTTCCAAAGCGCTTGATCTTACTAACGACACGGGTGAAACGAAACAAATCATCGATGCATTGACATCAATGGGATTTGACCGTTATGAAATCCGCGAGGCATTGAAAAAACTTGACCCAAAAGATATTTCAATAGAACAGAAAATTCGACATGCGTTAAAATTACTCGGACGTTAGTATGTTGTCATCCCGGGCTTGACCCGGGATCCATCAAAAAAACTAGATGCCGGATCGGGTCCGGCATGACAAAATAAAAATATGAAAAAAAAGATTAAAGAAAAGGATATTATCGGGGAAGAGGTATCACCCGAAGAGGAAAAACTTTTTGTATCGCTTCGAGCGGATAATTGGAACGATTTCGCCGGACAGGAGCAGGTTAAAGAAAATATCAGAATTGCCATTGCCGCAGCAAAGAAACGTAAAGAACCTGTTGAACATATACTTTTATACGGCCCGCCGGGTCTTGGAAAAACAACACTCGCCCATATTATCGGAAAAGAAATGGAAGTTAATATTCGGATTACAAGCGGTCCTGCAATAGAACGATCAGGAGATTTGGCTGCAATTCTGACCAATCTTGCTCCCGGAGATATTTTATTCATCGATGAAATCCACAGACTTAACAAGGTTGTCGAGGAGACGCTGTATCCTGCAATGGAAGACTTCGCTCTCGATATCGTGATCGGGAAAGGACCGTCTGCACGAACCCTCCGCCTCGATCTTCCTCGTTTTACCATCATTGGCGCAACAACACGCGTGGGGCTACTTTCATCTCCAATGCGTGACCGTTTTGGAGTCATTCACAGACTTTCGTTTTATTCGCCCAAAGAATTAGAAATAATCATTACGCGGGCTGCGGAAAAATTAAATATAAAAATAGATACCAACGCTAAATCTAATCTTGCAAAACGAAGCCGCGGCACTCCGCGCATCGCGCTCAGACTTCTTAAACGCGCACGGGATGTTGCTCAGGTGGAAGGCAACGGAAATATAACAAAGGAAACTGTTGACCGATCACTTTCCATGCTTGAAATAGACGAAGCCGGTCTTGACGCATCAGATAGACGACTTCTCACGCTTCTTATCCAGTCATTTGGCGGCGGACCGGTTGGCATCGAAACCATTGCAGCAGCACTTTCTGAAGATATCGGTACTGTTGAAGAAGTCTTAGAACCGTATCTCATGCAGATCGGATTTATCAAACGCTCCCCACGTGGTCGTGTCGCCACAGAGCACGCCTACAAACACTTAGGAAAAGAATCTCCTAAAAAATAAAACAATTATTTTAAGGCCGCATCGACTGCAGATTGCATATCCGTAAAGTTATATGCACCTGCAAATGACGTTGCATTCACAAAAAATCCTGGTGTTCCTTGCACCCCAAGGTTTACCGCTAATTTCTGGTCGGTGGCTAGCTGTGTGTCATACTTACCGCTGTCGAGACAGGTTTTCATAGTAGTCGGATCGACCACAGAACTTAAGAATTGTGCAAGAGCACCGGATTGCGTTTTATCATTTTTCACGGTGTTATTCAGCATGTTATACCCATCATTATTCATGATAAGATCATTAACCTCCCAAAACTTCCCTTGTTCGAACCCACAATAAAGTGCTTTTTCTCCCATCTCACCATTCCCATGACCAGGATAATAAATCAAAGCAAATGACGCTTTACCGCTATCCACTAATTTTTTCATTTCAGGAACTGGGGCAACATAGGTTCCCCCATCCGCAACTAATTTAAATTGTCCTGATTGGTTGTTCAATGTGTTATCCATGCCCCCCGCTATGTGGCAATAGGGACAACTTGGATCGGATATTTCGACAAAGGTTAATTTCCCCTTGGTGTCACCAAATTTAATATAACTCTTATTAAACGCATCTTTTACCTGTGCCAGTGTTACCGTGGGTTGTGCCGGCTGCTGAGCTGCTGCTGCAGTTGTTGGCTGAGGTGCTGCTACCCCTCCTTTTTCCAGCATCTGAACTTTTGTCCATAAAGAACCCATGAAAAATGATGCTACAACAAGCACCACTACAAGACCAACTTGAAATAAATTATTTGAAAGAATATTCTGACCTTCCTTCTTTTTTTCTGCAATTGCCATACTACCTCCTTATAAAATTGATAAACGTAAAGTATACCAATTGTAAAAGAAACGTACTTTTTTACAAGGGCCAATTTATTTATGAATATGTTCATGGGAATGAACTTTCTTGCCATGAGTATGCATATGAGTGTGCATGAGATTATGTTGTATCATAAAATCTTTTTGTTTTAACAATTTTTCTGGAGTCGTATCAGCAACTAGCTCGTGGTCTTCAGAAATAACCAAAACTCGATCTGCCAGCTCATTCAGAAGCATAATGTCATGGGTTGACACTATAATTGTCTCTCCCCTGTTATGAGTGTTTATCATAAAGTCCAATAAATTACTTTGACTTCGAGGGTCAAGTCCAGCAAATGGCTCGTCAAATAACCAAACAGACGGTTTAATCGATAATATAGACGCCAGTGCAACACGCTTTTTTTCCCCACCGGACAAGGTGAATGGAGACCTATCCCGAAGGCGCGAAATTGCAAGAGTATCCATCGCCCAATTTGCGCGATCAACGACTTCAGACTCAGGTAAACCCAAATGAAGGGGTCCAAACAAGACCTCGTCCCACACTGTTTGATTAAAAAGTTGTACATCTGGATCCTGAAATACAAATCCGACTTTTCGGCGAAAGGCAAATTCGCGTTCTTCGTTCTCAAAATATTTCTCATTTAATAACGAATCTTCAAAATATAACTCTCCGTGAGACGGATACAATAGTGCATCAAAAATTTTAAGAAGCGTACTTTTACCTGAACCATTCGCACCAAGAATTGCTACACGCTCGCCTTTTTGTATACGAAATGAAACATCTGATAACACCTGAGATTTTTCATACCGGAATCCGATATGTTTTGCCTCATATGTAATATTCTGTTTCATTTTATCGTATAACAATTGCTCCACCAGTGATTATCAAAATAATAAACAAACTTACCCAATCCGCTATCTGAAATGAAAATGTCTTCAACGTTTTCACTTTACCGGTAAACCCCCGGCTGATCATCGCTTCATGAACATCGCGACTCATGACGATAGATTTCATGAACAAACTACCGGATAATGCACCGATCCAGGATCGTAACGAACTCACTTTTTCTTTCCCTACGGTTCTGGATTTTTTTGCCAAAATCATATCGAGAGCAGATGAGATAAATACGTATATGTATCGGTATGTTAATGCAAGAACAAAAAGAAATCCATGAGGTATGCCAATTGATCCCAAAGCTTTAAGGATAAAATCCCATCGGGTTGTTAAAAGCACCAATTGTACAATTGTTACTGTTGTTGCGATACGAATTAAAAATCGTACTGCCAATGCCACTCCCTCACTGGTTATTGAAAATACAAAAGGATATGAAAATGTCACGATTTCGTGCCCTCGAGTGACAAACGAAAAAATAAGCGGCAACGCCAAAAATAATGAAAAAAACGGGAGAATATACCACTGATGAAGAATTTTTTTCAGAGGGATTTTCGATAAAAGTCCAAGCAATAAACAACCAATATATAGAAAAATGAGAATTTCAGTCGAATGACTCCAACTAGCAAGAATAATAAGCGATAATCCACCAAGAACCTTCGTTCTTGGATCTAATTGTTGGAGTATCCCCTTTTTATCAACGTATGTTGATGTTGTTAGACCATGCGCGAGACCCGTGATTAAACTTGTTATATTTTTTTCAACAATCGATGCCATAGAATTGAAGCAACCATAACTATACCGATAATAAGCGCAACGCCAAGCAATGCAGAAAGTATATACGCAATAAAAGGATTATGGAAAGCCAATACGTTATATCCTGGAATAGGAGCCCTCCAAAGATTATTCCATCGATCAAATCCTTGTGGGATATATCCTAAACCTAGAGATGCCAGCTTAACTCTATCCCATTCCCCCCATGCGGTACCAGGGGCCAATAATCCAAGCGGCACAAGAAAAATAAATGCTGAAATAGCAATAAGCAGAGGTCTAAATAACATCGTTTTTTTCGATTGAGCCCCGTCTTGCAACAATTGCGGCGCCTGACGTGCTATCCAAACATACGCAAACGTTGTGATAAAAAATTCGGCTAATCCGGCGATCGTTAAATGCCGATCATCATTGCCGGAACTGAAATTCTCAATGGATACGGAAAATAGAGGGGCTGTCCTGTAGCGCTTTTAAACAATAACGGCTGGACTCCTAATTCAATTCCCGCCAAAAACGCTGCCACGTTAATACCAATGTAACCTGCAATTCCTGCAAATACTGGTTCTAAATTTTTTTTCGGTAGAACTTTTTTAAGCAGTATAAATATTCCATACCCCACAAGCGACATAACAATCGCCATATTAAATATATTTGCACCTAATGTGAGAATTCCTCCATCGCCAAAAAATAACGCCTGGATAATAAGAGCGACTGTTGTTGAAAGTATTGATAGCCAAGGGCCAAGAACGATTGCTGCAAGAACCGAACCTACCGCATGTCCCGTGGTTCCGCCTGGAAGAGGGACATTCAGCATCATGATGAGAAACGAAAACGCTCCGAACACCCCGAGCATCGGAATTGATTTTCTATTCAGTTTTTTTTGTACCTGTTTTGAAGCCGCCGCCAAAAACGGCGCTGATGCAGCGTACATAACGATGGAAGTGGTGGGACTTAAATACCCATCAGGAATATGCATAAGCTTCCCAAATTAATTCTAGTGTAAAACTCGACGTATTGTAACAAAAAAAGATATATCTGTCTGTTTACCCAATTACGTCTATTATTTGAATTATCTGATGAGTAGTACTCCAGCCGTCACCAAAACGGTGCCAATAAGTTTGAGGGATAAATTCTCTTTCTCTTTAAGAAAAATAAGTGCCAAAAGAACGGTTAATATAATGCTAACTTTTGAAATTGGTGCTGCCTGAGAAGCGTCCGCTCCAACATGAAGAGCTGTATAGTATGCAACAGCTTGAGCAGAATAAAAAATTGTTAATAGCAACATATTTTTTGAATATTTTGCATTCTTCAAACGCGCGAAAGATTTTACAACTGAAGGCCGAAATAACAAAAGTAAAACTCCAGGTAAAAAGAGCATTACTGCGGTGTATGAAACGGCGTTATAAGTTTTTAAAATAAATGCGTCGTTCGTTATGGCAAAACCTGCAAGAACCGTAGAAAGAATCGCAAAGAACATTCCGCGATTAAATGATAACGCATTCTTTCCGCGGCTCACTAAGATGACAGCACCTAAAATTAACGCGGTTCCGATAATTTTTTGAGTGTTAAATGATTCACCAAGGAATACAATTGCTGAAACTATGGTAACAACGGTTCCAAAAGATGAAAGAATTGCAATCTCCGAAGACCCAAGCGATTGATATGCTAAAAACCCGGTATAACTCATAAGACCCCACAACACTCCGCCGAGTAGAAAATTCCAAAAATATTGATGTATGGGAGGCATCACAAACCCGCTTCCAAACGCAAAAATTCCGGTTAATATAGCGGTTGCAAATTGAAAAATAACGGTCGTTGCATACGGATCGGTGTCTTTTTCCCTCATGACTACGCGCTGAAATATATTTGCTATTGCTGTGGTGATTACACTGATAAGTATCCAAATAAACCAGTTCATATCATTATTTTACAACCCACCACCATTTAAAAAACTTGCACGTATTCTCTGAGTTAAGTTTAAAGTAAAAAATTCCGTCTAAATATTCTACTTTATTATTACGAGTAAAATGCGCGCTCCAATGCGCTATACAATACAATTCACTTGCAGATAATATATCGTATTCAAATACAATTTCTGACTGACTTGGCAAATCCTTTTTCCATTGATCAACAACAATTTGTTTTGAGGTTAATGGCGGACCGTAGGGTGATTCGAAATACTCAACATCATCCGTTAATATTTCGGATAAAACTTTATAATCCTTTTCTTCCCAGGACTTCTTAAAAGCAGTTAACCAAATATAATATTTTGATATGTTTTTCATACTAATCAAATCATTTTCCTTGCTCCAATAATAATATATGTAGGTATATAATGCGAATTTTGATTAATTTTAATTATCATCTACTTGATAAATTTATATACCCTTGCTGATCTATTTTCGTAAACTATTTTCAAAAAACTATCCGTATTCTTGCATCCGAATCCCCACAACGTCGGCACGATCATAATATAATTAATTCCGCTTTTGGACAAAATTGAATGTAATTTATTACAATTGTTTGTCTTAAATATTTGCGCTAAAACTTTGATTCTGGAATCCATATTTATACCGTGATCGCTAGTAATAATTGTTCCTGCTAAGTATTCCCGTCTATCTGCTAGAAAACTTATATATGGAGATGTGCTGTAATCGTATGGAAAGTCCTTAGGATTTATAGCTATAGTTGAATCGTTTGGGGTATTGTTTTTAATATAATTGAGCGCCGCAACCTGATTTTTTTCTATCAAAAATCCCCTACCCTTTTGAAGATCAGTTATATTATTATGTACGTTATTAATTGTTCTGGGTACAGTAATCATGACAATAAGAGCTATAAATAAATATTTTAAGAGTGGCTTTAATTTATCAAGCCAATAATAACAAGATAAAGCCGTGTAAATAGAACCGATAATAAATATCGATACAAGAAAATTAAAAGAATTAGAACCCCCAGAAGTTTGCTGGAAAAATATCCCCAAAGGCAGACTCGCAAGAATTCCGGAAATCAAAAGGATATTTACTTCAATCGGTAACAACTTTAGTGATTTTTTTGTCTGAAAAAGTCCTAAAATTTTTGTCCCAAAAACTGATACAAAATATAGACCTATGTAAATGGATTCATATTCGATAATTCTCGGTATATTATTATGAGCAGCATAAATGAGTCTCGCCTGTTCGAGGCGTATGAGATTCATCCATGGCTGAACTATAAAATTTTCGAAAATGTTGAGACCAGTATAATAAAAACCACCAGCATTTCGATTAACTGGTAAATAAATGAGAACGCTAATAATAAATGCAGAGATGATCGGAGGAAGCATAACAAATTTTCTTTTGAAGAAATAATACAACGCCAATATTGAAAAACCCGCTAATGCAAAATATCCTGTATAAACTTTAAATCCGATCAGACTACCAAATACTATTGCGGTTATCCAACCTAACCGTTTTTCTTTTTTTGTAACCCACAAACTAAAAAGGCTTAAACCGATAAAAAATACAACTATCGAAACTGCACGTGGTGGATTATTAAGAAATGACGAACCATCCTCAAGGGAACTCATGGAAAAATTTATTTCGCGCCTAAGCACTGATACTAAAAGATAAATTAAATCAGCGCCGAAATACAAAAAAAACAATAACCACGCTTGATAGCTTTTTTTTAATGACAATACCCGACAAAATACTAAGGCAGATAAACCAAATAATAACGAAATTAATAAATTAGTAAATTGATATTGCGTCTGAATCAATGGCAAATGAAATATTCGAATTAGTTCAGCAACAACAAGATTTCCTAAATAATGATAATTGTGCACCGTCACTCCGAACATCCCAGGCTCCTGCGGAGGCATATTTTTCACTAATTGATTGGTCAAAGCGATATGATAAATATTATCTCTCGTATTGGCGCAGCAAAAAAATAACCCTTTCCTCACGGGAGTTCCCACAAACCACACAGATGTTAATTGAACAATGACTCCTAGAAAAATTATTAGAACCAGAAGAAAATCCATTCTCTCTAGTTTGAGTTTATGCCAACGGAATAGTTTCTTACCCCACAATGATTTAGTCCAAACTCCGATCGCAACGATTAAATAGGCATACGTTAAAAATCTGGCATGAACAAATCCGAAAAGAAAACCCTGTAATGCCCAAAACACCATTCCAACGCCAACTCCTAACACAATACGCTGAAATAGAGATAATTTTGTTTTCTGAAGAACTAAACTGCCGGGAATATAAAACGCCACAAATACCGCAACTAAAAAATAACAAAAATTTAAAATGAAAGACACGTTCGGAATTACCAACATTAGTTTTTCATTATACTCTATTCAACGCTTATGACATTTTCGGATAATGGCATTTTTTCCATTTTTTACCTGAACCGCACCAACAGGGATCGTTGCGACCGAGTTTACTCGCAGAATTAATTACAGTAACGCTTACTTTTGCAGCTTCCCGTGCCTTCTCGGCAGCTTGACTAAGCTTTGTTTCTATCTTCGGAGCTTCTGGCGCTCCGGCTGGTTTAAATGCCATCGGTTGCTGTTGTTGATTTGGAGACATTTGCACCTGAACTTTATAAATTCTGTGTACAATATCGCTATCAATAGTTGCCATAAGGCGCTCAAACATCGAAAATGCCTCATTTTTGTACTCAACCAGAGGGTCGCGTTGTCCATAACCTCTAAGACCTATTCCTTCCCGAAGATCGTCTATCGCGTCCAGATGATCCATCCATAAATTATCGATCACATTTAGACTTACCCACCGTTCAATCTGACCCATCACCTCGGGAGTAATTTGCTTCTCTCGTTGTTCATACATGTCAGTCGTTAATTTATTCAAAAACTCTGTCATCTCAGTTCCACTTTGCATTTGCTCGAGTTGATGCGAAAGCTGACCTTGTGATAATGGATCGAAAGGAATAATGGTACAAAATTCCGTAACAATTTTATCCCGTTCGAACGTACCTTCCTTTTCCGATGAATAAACTGCAACAAGGTTTGATATTTCAGTTGATACATTTTCAAGAATTTTATCTTTTTGCCGTTCTCCTTCTAATATCTTTCGTCTTTGGCGATACACAATTTCGCGCTGCTTATTCAGAACGTCATCATAATCGACCAAATGTTTCCGGGAATCAAAATGAAATCCCTCGACTTTTACCTGCGCCTGCTGAATCGCACGGGAAACCATCGGATGCTCCAGCGGAACATCTTCGGGAAGCTTAAATACTGACATGAGCTTTGCTACTTGATCGCCACCGAACAGACGCATAATTTCGTCTTCAAGCGATACGAAAAAACGGCTAGTTCCCGGATCTCCCTGACGACCAGATCTACCCCGGAGCTGATTATCAATGCGTCTAGATTCATGGCGTTCGGTACCAATAACGTGTAATCCCCCATTCGCCACAACTTCATCATGTTGTTTTTGCCAAACTGCTAATTCCTTTTCCCATTTCTTCTCATCTGCAACTTCCCATTTCTCATGCTTTGTGCCGCCCAAAATAATATCAACTCCCCGTCCTGCCATATTTGTTGCTACCGTTACAGCGCCCTTTTTACCAGCTTCCGCGATAATATTTGCCTCTTGTAAATGATTCTTAGCATTCAAAACGTTGTGTGGTATGCCTTTCCGTTCCAAAAGTTGACTAATAATTTCATTTTTATCGATTGAAGTTGTACCAACGAGCACTGGTTGACCACGCTTATAACAATCTATAATATCTTCAGCAATTGCTGCGTATTTTGCCCGAGGAGTTTTATACACGCTATCAGCATAATCTTTACGGGTCATCGGGCGATGTGTCGGAACTACGATAACATCCAAATTATAAATTTTATGGAATTCCTCAGCCTCCGTTGCCGCTGTTCCCGTCATACCTGCCAGTTTTTCATACATACGGAAATAATTCTGTAGAGAAACGGTGGCGAGTGTTTTACTTTCTTGCTGTATCGAAACGCCTTCTTTTGCTTCAATAGCCTGATGAATGCCTTCGCTAAACCTGCGGCCCACCAAAAGACGACCGGTAAATTCATCAACTATAATTACTTGTCCATCTTTTACAATGTAGTCTTTTTCTCTCTGGAACAAAGTCCGCGCCTTAAGTGCTGCTTCAATGTGGTGCACCGTTTCAAAATCTTTTTCATAAATGTTACCGATCCCTAACATTTTCTCAACTTTCAAAATTCCGTGATCAGTGAGATGTGCCGTTCGAAGTTTTTCATCTATACTAAAATCCGTATCCTTATTAAGCTTATCAACGAGTTTCGCATAATCATAATACGCATGGGTCGCCTCGGAAGCGGGCGCAGAAATAATATGAGGGGTACGAGCCTCATCAATTAATACTGAATCGACCTCATCGACAACGGCGTAATGGTAATCTCGTTGAACCACTTGAGATATCTCTGACACCATGTTATCCCGAAGATAATCAAAACCGAATTCGCTGTTAATTCCGTATGTTACATCCGCCTGATACGCTTCTCGCCGGGTGATAGGCCGGAGATTTCGTAAACGCCAATCCGTAGCTGTCTTATCCTCATATTCGGGATCGTATAAGAAAGATTGTTCGCTTATCATTGCTGCGGTTTTAAGGCCCAACAAATGAAATATCGGACCCATCCATCCGGCGTCGCGGCGAGCAAGATAATCGTTAACGGTAACAAGATGTACTCCACGCCCTGAAACCGCATTGAGATATAAAGCGGGAATTGCTGATAATGTTTTTCCTTCTCCGGTTTTTTGCTCAGCAATTTTTCCACTATGGAGTGTAATTGCTGCGATCATTTGCACATCAAAATGGCGTTGTCCTATTGTTCGAAGCGAAGCCTCACGAACCAATGCGAACGCCTCCGGAATCAAATCATCCAACAGTGTGCCACTTACTAATCGTTCTCTAAATTCTGCGGTTTTTTTGCCAAATTGAGAATCCTTCAATCGTTTGACGTCGGGCTCGCGCGCATTGATTTGCTCGACTATTTTTCTGATTCGAGAAAGTTCTTTTTCGTTACTATCCAGAAGCTTACCTATGAAGTTGAACATTATGCTATTTTACCACAATAATAGAATACGTTTCGTATATTTTGTTTTCGGATAACTGATTGAAAAATAGTTGATAATTTATCTAAAAGTTTTTGTGATTTTTCCCATTGGTTTGTGTCAGTGAAATAATTAAATACAACCATACCGCGTGTCGAAACAATATTTTTAAGTGCTAAAAAAAATGATTTTCCTGTAACAAAATCCGGAACATCATTACCGACATATAAATCTACGATAACTAAATCGTACTGTTTATTCCCAGAAACTACGAAATTTCGCGCATCTCCACAGATTAACGAAACATACGATGTAGTATTATCTGAAAAATATTTTGAATAAAAACGAATAATTTCACTATCAATATCAACTGCGGTTATTTTGGCGTTTGTAAATCGCGTATGAAGCATGGGAAATATCGTCCCTCCTCCAATACCTAAAATTAAAACATTTTCAACTTTTTTCGGAGAATTATTAAATATATATTCCAGTCCGTTCTTCCATAAACGTATCGTATACGGTCCTGACTGTTGTATTCCATTAACGTATAATTCCTTTTTTCCAAGCCGTTCAATAACATCGATGGATTTGTTATATCGTGAGGTTGCATATGCGATCTTTATGACAGAAAAATATGAAAGTAGTCCCACAGAAATTACCGTCGAATAACATCTTTCCCTATAAATTGTTGTAATACTTTTGGCACCTTGATCGATCCGTCTTTTTGTTGATAATTTTCAAGAATTGCGATAAGGATCCTGGGGCTTGCGATCGCGGTGTTATTAAGGGTATGGCAAAAATGGATTTGTCCATCTTTCGTCTTATACCGAATCTTTAATCGTCTTGCCTGAAAATCTCCCATAAACGAATCGGACATTGTTTCGCCGTATGCGTTTCTACTTGGCATCCACGTTTCAATATCATACTTTTTCACTTGCGGTTCTCCCATATCTCCTGTGCACATAAGCATCACACGATAAGGTAATTCAAAATCTTTTAAGATTTCCTCTGAATTAGCCAATAATTCATCATGTAGAGTAATGGATGTGTTCAAATCATTTTTTGAGATAATAACTTGTTCAACTTTATTAAATTGGTGCAATCTATAGACTCCTTTGGTATCTTTTCCATAACTCCCTGCTTCACGACGGAAACATGGAGAAAATGCAACAAATTTTTTGGGTAAATCCTCTTCTTTGAGCAGTTCATCGGAAAAATATGCTGTAACCGGAACCTCTGCAGTTCCGGCTAGATACACATCATCTTTTTCCAAATGATATACCTCTTCCCTACCCCACGGAAGCTGCCCATTACCGAATAATGTAAATTCCCGAACCAATGATGGAGCAATTAGCGGCGTATACCCTTTTGCAATTAATTTTTGAAACGTATAAAAAAGAACTGCAAACTCCAGTTGTGCCCCTTCGTTTTTCAAAAAATATGCACGCGATCCACCGACCTTAGCTCCGCGCTCAAGATCAATTAAGTCTAATGATTTCCCAAGTGCAATATGATCTTTAATGGGATAATCGAACTTTGTTGGTTCCCCCACCTTCCGAACCTCCTTATTCCCTGAACTATCTTTTCCTATCGGCACACTTTTATCCGGAACGTTCGGTACAGTAAACATGAGAAGGTTGAATTTTTCTTCAACCTCACGGATCTCTTTTTCCAATTGATCCAATTCTTCCTTTGGTTGCAATGTTTTAAGCGCATCTGCTATAGCTTTTTTTCTTTCTGACTCAATAGCAGCTTTTTCTGGAGACAATTTTTGTAAGGCAGCTTTTATTACGTCGTTTACTTTATTTTTTTGCGATTTCAGGTTGTCTCTCTTTGCGATAAGTTCTCGTCGTTTTTCATCAAATGCGAGAAGTTTATCCCATTCAACTACTCTGTTTTTATTAATAGCAGCTTCTTTACAAAGATCTAAATTTTCTCGGATGAATTTAATATCTAACATAGTGCTTTTATTATAACCGGTTTTAACTCACTTAGCGCTTTCTTCCTGTGATTGTATACTTCGTTTTCCTCGTCCGTCAATTCATGAGCATTATAGTATTTATTAATTTTCGGCAAAAACAGAATCGAACGATATGGAAATCCCTCACTACGTTGTTCTGACGGCGTTAACGCGATGACGCCGCGAGTAGATGCTTCTGCTGTAACGACGAAACCTTCTGGTGTCACGAATGCTAAAACAGCGCGAAGTTGAGCTCCCCGTTTTTCGGCAGGAACACCTTTCATTTTTTGAAATGTATACGCAATTAGCTCCTCATCAGAATCTTCACGGTCCCCATGTATCCAACGATGAGATTTCACTCCCGGTTCTCCGTTTAATGCGTCGATTTCAAACCCTCCATCATCACCAATGGTGGGCAATCCCGATTCGCTAGAATAATGTTTCGCCTTAAGAATTGCGTTTTCCTCAAATGTCGCACCCGTTTCTTCTACTTTATCCGTAATACCCACATCTTTAAGGCTAACAAGCTCAACAGGAAGATCACTTAGGTAATGCGATATTTCACCAAATTTTCCCGGATTAGAAGTGGCGATAAGAAGTTTTTTCATTCTTACAGTCCTAATTCTTCGTGTATATTCTGCATTGAGGATAGGGCAATTTGGATAAAGTCATTTAAGGGGATTCCGAGCTTCTCTTCACATTGGGCAATCTGTTCGCGGATTACTCCCTTTGCAAATTCTTTTGTTTTCCATTTTTTCATTATTGAATGGACACTCACCGTCTCCAGTCTCTTGTCGGGCCGTACAAGTGCCACTGCGACAATGAACCCTGTTAGTTCGTCACATGTTTCTAGTGACCATTCCATTTTCCCCTCAAGCTCTTTTAAATGAGTATGTTTGTTGTTGTGTGATTTCAGTGCATGGACAATCGGACCGTCTGTCATACCTAAGTCTTTAAGCCATGCAAGTTCATGAATAGTATGTTCATCCGGTGTATCCTTTGTTTCTTCCCAATCAGCATCATGAAGTATGCCCAAAACTTCCCATTCATCGGGATTTCCTCCGAATTTCGAAGCTAATGTTTTCATGACAGCTCCCACTGCATAGCAATGTCTCCGCAAATTGACGTTTTGCATGTGGGCATGAAGTAAATGAAGAGCCTGATCACGGGTTAACATGATATTTACTTAAATAATGAAAATTTCTTCGTAAATTCCCGTAGTTCACTTGTTTTTCCAAATAAACATATTCCGAAATATTCTAATTCTTTTTCCTGTGTGTTTTTTGTAGCGTTAACTTGATCAACAGATTTTCCAATTGTCATAGTACTTGTAAAGTCAGTAAAAATAATACCGCGTTTTTTTGCTTCTTCTCGAACGACCCGAATCTGGTTCGAATTGTCCGCTTTAAGCACAATGAATGGATAATGTGAAATATTAGGATGGACATCACCATCTTTATCTTGATATTGCAGAAAACACATATCTTTTACCTTTTCAAACCCACCAGCAAGTCCTGCAGACATATGACCCAATGCGTTCATTAATCGACCCGTACCGACGTCGTCTCGTAAAATTGCGACAAAACGCATTGTGTTTTCATCATGAGTATTTATTTGATTGTTTACAGACTCCTCAACATCAACGTTATTATGCACATTCACTTCCTTTGGCCTGAGTGTCGGAAACGCAATCACTTCTTTAATATTTTTCGCATCGGTAAGTAGCATAACGAATCTATCTATTCCAATTGCAATGCCGCATGTTGGTGGAAACCCATGTTCTATAGCCTCAAGATAATCGTAATCTGTTTGATGCGCCTCCTTAAACCCAGCTTCTTCACGCTTTTTTTCTTCTACAAAACGTTTCCAAAGATCCAAAGGGTCATTTAACTCCGAATAATTATTCCCGAGCTCTGATCCGAAGGCAAACATTTCAAACCGTTGAGTAAATCTCGGATCGTCACACTTCTTTGCAAGTGGAGATACTTCAACAGGATAGTCATAAATAATTGTTGGTTGGATAAGTTTTTCTTCAACCGCTTCTTCAAATACAAATGCGACCATTTCACCGACTGTTTTCATCGTATGAAGAGCTGTTAATTTTCCTTCCGGTATATTCATTTTCATGATTGCAATTTTTGCTTCATCACATGATGTCCATGCAAGCGGATCTACTCCAGTAAATTTATGTATTGCTTCGACCATCTTGAATCGTGCCCATGGTCGTTTTACACTCATATTCTCACCCTGATATGTAAATTCTGTTTTACCTAAAACGGTAATAGCCGCATGTTCAATTATTTCTTCAATTATATCCATGCCGTATAAATAGTCTTCATACGCAATTTGGGCTTCAAACATAGTAAATTCCGGATTATGATCATGATCGATACCTTCATTTCTGAAAACTTTTGTTATCTCATATACTTTTTCAAGTCCGCCGACAATTAAACGCTTTAGATACATTTCATCAGAAATACGAAGATATAAATCCGCATCTAACTCATTGTGGTGAGTGCTGAATGGCCGTGCGAATCCTCCCCCATATACAGGTTGGAGCGTTGGTGTTTCAACTTCAAGATAGCCTTTACTATTAAGAAATATTCGAATTGATTCAATAATCTGACTCCGTTTTATTAACCGATTCCGAACTTCTGGATTAATGATCATATCAAGATATCGCTGACGGTATCGATCTTCAACATCTTTTAATCCGTACCATGTATCGGGAAGAGGTCGAACAGCTTTCGTTATTATTTGAAAATCGTTCGCAAAAACAGAAATTTCTCCCGCTTGTGTCGTACCAACTTTTCCCTGGACCGATATAAAATCACCTATATCAACGAGAGATATAAGAGGAATTGACCCCTTTAATAGCTCATCTGCTTTTAACACAACCTGAATTTTCCCACTCATATCAACGAGATCCATAAAAACAATCTTCCCATGACCCCGTATACCTGTGATACGACCTGTCAGCGCAACTGTGCTGCCTAATTTGTTTAATCCGTCCGCGATGATATGATCCCGTTTCACCGATGCCGGATACGGGTTTATGCCCATTTTACGAAGGGCCTCAAGTTTATTGATCCGTACTTTTTTTAATTCGTCTATAGTTGCCATAATAAATTTAATATTATCACATTCTTGTATCAAAAACCCCGCTCGTGGCGGGGTCTTTCTCTTATGTTATTGTACTTATTCTATGTTGAGAATTTTGTATAAGACTGTGCCCGCCGGCGCTTCAACTTCGACTTTTTCGCCGACTTTTTTACCCATCAAGGCTTTACCAAGCGGCGAGGAATGAGAAATTTTCTGTTCCATTGGATTTGCTTCCCATTCCCCCACCAACATAAACATCTCTTTTTTGCCGTTAATCGTTAATGTTACTTTGCAACCTACATCAATTTGTGATTTCGGATGAGATGTGATGATTTTGGCGCCATGAATAATTTCCTCAAGCTCCAAAATTCGTCCATCTATGAAGGCTAGATCTTGTTTTGCAGCAGCATATTCGCTGTTTTCCGACAAATCTCCCAGTTCTCTGGCATCTGCCAAGCGCGTAACGGCTACCGGCCGCTTTACGCCGACAAGATCCTCAAGTTCTCGTTTGAGTTCAATTAATCCATCTTTTGTCATGACTACATTGTTATTATCCATATTTTAGCCTAAAAAAAACCTCCCCAACCCATTTATGAATGCCAGGGAGCAGAACAAATAAGTTCAATTACACACTTATGTACAGGATTAAATTGTATCCAAGTTATCTTGCGGTGTCAAGAGGAAACTGATAGAATTGAGTCTAATTGAGGCGAAAAATCGCCCCAAACGCCCCCATCGTCTAGCGGCCTAGGACGGTGCCTTCTCAAGGCATAAATCGTCGGTTCAAATCCGACTGGGGGTACTCAAAATAATTATAAGAAAAAATAGTCAAATATCCTGATATAATACTCTAAAT
>Ga0182027_10006016_pt1 | contig 18287 bp, 15 predicted proteins | sample 712E1DmetaG_FD_121300 | JGI IMG/M metagenome (GOLD analysis project Ga0182027, IMG submission 121300) | Permafrost microbial communities from Stordalen Mire, Sweden - 712E1D metaG (Illumina Assembly) | ecosystem: Environmental > Terrestrial > Soil > Wetlands > Permafrost | place: Sweden... | reverse complement strand
TGCTGTTGCCCCAAAGTCTGGCCACGGTGCTGCGGCAATGGCGAGCCATCACCCGTGGGTTGGCAGAGCCGCCCCGCGGGCGACGCCGATACGGTTTCGATTAGGTTAACGCTTATGGGCCATTGGCCTAGGCTTTGTTAGGTCGCCCCTTTGGGGCTGAAAGCATGCATCCCGCGGAGCTCCCGGTGTCCAGCAAAAGATGTGGGACATGCTCAGCCCCCAAGGGGGAGAGGGCAAGTCGCGCCAGGCCAGAAAATCTCGGCATAAATGTGGAAACTCCAGTGCCGGGCTTCAGAGTCTGTGTGAAAACTCGTGTCTGGCATTGGCCGGGCCGGACCCCCGCTTCCGCGGGGGTGACAGCGCTGGATTTAGGGGCTGTATTCCGACCTGTCATTCCCGCGAAAGCGGGAATCCATGAGTTTTCACACAGACTCTGAAGCCCGGCGCTACAAAACCAGAATGAGTCTCTCCCCGGACTTCCTGCCTCTTGACAAGCGAATATAAGTAGGCTACAATGCTACGTTGGACCTGAGAGGAAGTCACGACCTGCCGGGAACGCTATGCTGAAAAGCTATTGCCCGCCTCAACCCACTCCCCAGAATGCGCCATGCGGCACCAAAGCCTCGCAAGTGCGCCCCCCTGCGCGACGGACAGAAGGTCTGCCGTATGAGGGAGAGCAAGAAAGAGAATTCTTCAAAAATGACAGAACGACGCGGGAATGTCTATGAAAAAAAAGGACCGCTCGGGAAGATTTTGGAACAAAGCGGGAATGTCATAGAAAACAAAACGCTTGCCGGTTTAATCCGGTAATGTTATTGAAAGTAAATGAGTTATACCATGTAATCGCAAGTTCGAGTTCTAGGGCGCCGCGCTAACGTGGAATTAAATGACAACTCTGTGCAAGTCTGGAGCAGCCGCCTGGGCGCAGCGAGTCTACGGGGGCGAGGGCGTCTTACGGGGTTGGGATTCCGCTTTCTTTTCGGTCTTGCTTGCGGCCTTCGTCTCTCCGCCCTGAAGGGATTTTCGGTTGTCAGTTGCCTCAGGTTGGCCTTTGCTCTTCCGCCGTCCATGAAACTCCACAAAGGTGTTCTTGAGTGGCTTGGCCGGACCGCTTTGCCCATTCAAGGCGCTGCCCAATTGGCTCTGGCATCCGGCCAGGTTGGTTTGTGCCAAATAAAGGGCCTGGTCAGGGTTGCGCAAGAGATAAGCGATGTAGGGTTGAAGCGCCTGTTGCAGGTCGAAGAGTTGATTGCCCGCCTGGCTGTATTGCGCGCCCAGGCTGGGATTCTCGAACTGGCTGGCGGCGCGGCCGACGCCATCCAGACGGGGCAGCGCCGCATTTATTGCGGTGTAGGTCTGGAATCCGAAGTACATGCCATCCGGTCGCTTTTCAAACTGCGCGCGCCATTCCTCCAGCCCCTGCATCGCCCCGTGAAGATTCTCCAGCGTCTGGTTGAAGGAATTGCGGGTTACGTTTGAAATCTTCCACTTTTCCGGGTGCACCTGTGCCAGGAGGTCGTTGATGCGATATTCCGCGATCCAAATCTTATGCGCCAGGGCTTTCACCTGGGCCGGTTCCATATATCCCGGGCCATTGACTGGCTGGGAAGTTTGGGCGGGTTGGGGAGGAGAAATGGTCACCGTGTCAGGGACAGACTCCGCCTGACCGCCGGCGGATTGCTTGGGCGGTGTCTGGCCTTTCACCGGTTGCTGCGCCAGCCCCGAAGAAACGCAGATTCCGAGGAGAAGTGTTGAGGTTATCAGTTGTGTCTTTAACCTCATATGGCTTGAATCTCGACCCCAAACTTGAACAGCGGTCGCGGGTCACATCGGCCCCAGCGGTTGACCTCCCAACGGGCCTGGAGAAACTTGATGCCGGGTAGTTGCCGCAAATCCAGAGCCGCCGGCGCAACTCCCTGGTAGAACTTCTGGGGATACCAGAACAGCGCTTGCTGGCCCCAATCTTTTCCGTCCGGCGAGCCCCATATCGAGATGTGCAGAGATTCCTGTTCGATGATCTGGGTAACGCGCAGCACGATCGTGACGTGCCTTCCTTCGAGCGGGCCAAGCTCATAGGCAGGACCTGCGCCGTTCGTCTCCACTTGGGTTTCAGGAGGTACAAGATGGCAAACCGTTGGCTGTGTCGAAACGCTCAGAGTCATCTTCTGTCCTCCGTTAGAACCAAGATTCAAACCCTCGAACCACGCCATCCTAGCACAGCCAGCGCTCCAGGAGGTAGCAAAACGCGGAATCGCTGCGGATTGCGCCATTGGTTTCCATCAAAGTCCAACGGGCTAGGAAGAGACCCCTCATCCGCCCTCCTTCGTCGGGCACCCTCTCCCCCGGGAGAGGGCTGTCCTTTCCCGTGCGCGTGGGAGTTATCAAAACCGTCCTCTCCCGCGGGGGAGGGTGGCGAGCGTTATGAGCCGGGTGAGGGGACTCTTCGTGGGCAGCGCATACGCCCCGCCACCGGGACTTTGACGCGACCCTGCATCCGAGTTGCATTCCTACTCGCTGCCAGCTTAGACTTACAGCTTCCCCAGGCGGACAGGGAACAGGTTGAAGGGAACAGCATGCCTGTGTCAGGTTTGCCCCTGTTCCCTATTCCCTATTTCCTGTTCCCTATTTAGGTGAACCCAATGCATCGAACCTCGTTCGTTTTGTGCCTTCTCTGTTCGTATTTCCTTTGCGCGCCGGCCCGCTGCGCCACGGTCTCGTTGGACGGGGATTGGCAGTTCCTGGCGGATCCCGGCGGTGCCTTGGATGTGCAAAAACTCCCGGCGGCGCAGCATGCGCGCCCGATGCGAATCCCATCCTCCTGGCAGTCCCAGTTCGCGGACCTGCGGGACTACGCCGGAGCAGCCTGGTACTGGCGCTCCGTAAACGTCCAGTCTCCTTCAGCGGACCAAGTCGCCGTGTTGCGTTTTGGAGCGGTCGATTATCTTGCGGATGTCTACGTCAACGGGCAGAAGGTTGGAACGCACGAAGGCGGTTATACCCCCTTCGAGTTTGACATCACTTCCCTGCTCCGAGCGGGCGAAAACCAGATTGCGGTGCGGGTAGTCGATCCGGGAGCGAAGCCCGATGTGGTTGAGGGCATCAACTACGCGGAGATTCCCCACGGGAAACAGAGTTGGTACGTCCAGACCAGCGGCCTCTGGCAGAGTGTCGAAATCCAGATTCGCCCGCGCGTTCACCTGGGGTCCGTCCACGTCCTGGCGGCCGCGAATGGAGACTTGAAGATCAGCGTCCCCATTATGGGCACGGCCTCGGGAGCTCAACCCGGCGGCCCAACCAACGTCAGCGTGGAAGTCCGGGACTCCGCCGGCAAGGCCGTCTGGCAGGCAACCCGGGCGCTCAGCGGCCCACAGACGAATGCGGAGTTCACGGGAAAGATCGCCGACCCACGGGTGTGGAGTCCTGCTGATCCGGCGCTTTACACGCTTCGGGCCAGCCTCAGCTCCGGCGACTCCCGCGACTATCCCTTCGGTTTCCGCACCTTCGAGACGCGCGGTGGGAAGTTTTATCTGAACGGCGCGCCGATTTATTTGCGCGGGGCGCTTGACCAGGATTTTTATCCCGAGACAATCTATACCCCTCCCTCGCTCGATTACATCAAAGACGAAATGCAGAAGGCAAAAGCCTTGGGACTGAATCTGCTGCGCTGCCACATCAAGGCCCCGGACCCGCGTTACCTCCAGGCGGCGGATGAAGTTGGAATCCTGGTCTGGTACGAAATTCCCAATTGGGACAAGCTCACGGACAACTCCAAGCACCGCGGCATGGAGACGCTGCGCGGCATGGCGGAGCGCGACTGGAATCATCCCTGCCTGGTGATCGTCAGCCTCATCAACGAGAGCTGGGGAATCAACCTGAAGGAAGTTGCAGACCGCCAGTGGCTGAAGCAGGCCTACCAGGAAGCCAAGAAGATCGTACCCGGTTGGCTTGTGGATGATAACAGCGCATGTTATGACAACTTTCACATGGACACCGACATCGCCGACTACCACACCTATTCCGCTATTCCTGACCACGCCGCGGACTTTGACCGCTTTGTGGCGGATCTGGCGCAGCGCCCGGGCTGGCTCTTCAGTCCTTATGGCGACGCCTCCCCCAGGGGCGACGAGCCGCTGGTGCTTTCCGAATTCGGCAACTGGGGATTGCCCCGCATTCCCCAGGACAAACCCTGGTGGTTCTCCCGCCATAGTGGGGGCAACGAGATTACGAAACCTGAAGGGATTGAGCAGAGGTACGCTGATTATCAATATCCTGCTCTCTTCCCTGCTCTCGACGCTCTGACGGATGCTACGGAGTGGCACGAATACGCCTCCCTGAAATACGAGATCGAATCCCTCCGCTCACATCCTGAAATCCAAGGTTACGTCATCACCGAGTTCACAGACGTAAACTGGGAATCGAATGGCTTGCTGGATGTGTGGCGAAATCCCAAGGCTTTCGCCGGCTCCTTGGGCAAGCTCGAGCGCGACGACGCGCTGGCGCTCCGCACCGAGAAGCGGAACTACTCCCCGGGTGAGAAGGTAACGGTCATGGTCTCGCTCTCTCACTACAATCAGGAAGCTCTGCACGGCGGCAGCCTCGCCTGGAAAGTCGAGGGGACATCGTTGGCAGGAACGCTCTCGCTTCCCAGCCTCCCTGCGGGCTCTGTCGCACCCCTCGGCAAGATCGAATTCGCGGCTCCGTCTTCGACCGCGGCAGCCAAGAAAGCGCTGCAGGTTGAGGTGGTTTCGGACGGGAAAAGCCTGGCGGAGAATTCCTTGCCCTTCTACATCTATCCGGCTCAACAACCTGAATTGCCACCTCCGGTTTCGTTCTATGATCCGGGGGGCAAGCTGCGGCGGCTGGTCAATGCCATGCGGGCCCGCAACTACCTTGCGCCGGTGGGGTCGGAGGCGCTGCCCGTCTTGATTGCCTCAACCTTCGACGCGGAGGTCAAGAAGAAGTTGCAGGCTGGTGACCGAGTCATCCTGCTCGCCGGCGACCGCCAGACCCTGGCCCCGGGAATTGAGATTGTTCCCCGCGCCGGCAGCGATTACGAGGGAAACTGGATTTGTGATTTCCTCTGGGTCCGCAACATGCAGCCGCCGTTCACCTCTATTGGATTTGATCCCTTGACGGAATTCGAGGCGCAGGCGGTCACTCCCGCCGCAGTCGTGCAGGGGATTGCTCCCAAGGACTTCCCCGATGTGCTGGCGGGGATGTTCTACGGCTGGATTCATTCGAACGTTGGTGTGCTTGTTCAGGCAAAATGCGGGAAGGGTACGCTCCTGGTCTGCACCTTCTCTCTTGGCACAACCTACGGAACCGATCCCTATGCCACCCACCTGCTTGATGCCTTGATAAACTACCTGGTCACGGGGTTCAAGGCGAACTTCGAAATTCCCATGTAGGGACCTGAACGCAACGGCTACCGGACACCGGCGGCTTTTTGGAGGATTTTGTTGGGACGTTTGGGCGCCAGGTACTGGGGGGCATCTGTCAACGTAATCCCGAGTTTCCCCTTATGTGGCCTAGGGGGTTTGAGACTCTGTCCCAGGTGGTCCGTGATTAAAACTCGTCCTCGGCTCGCAGGAATGAAGACCTCCTGCGCCGCTGAAGAAGTTGTCCATGCCGCAAGGCGCACGTCTTTCTCCTTGGTGAACAACAGGACGTAGTCATCCGCGCTTCCGACAGGGAGGCGTTTGGTGTATTGATATCCGTCGAGAACATGGGTAAGGGTCTTCAACGCGAGATAGGCGGGTTTGGGGCGATACACGGGATGGGAGTCACGCTCGTACGGGAAATGAACTGTGCCGAAGTGAGCCTCGGGGTCTTTCGGGTCGGCGCTATCCTCATGCCAGTCATACCAGATGGTAAGAGGCACGCCGCAGGCCAGATTGCTGAGGAATTCACGCGCCAGCAGCTTGCCTTGCTTCGCTTCGTCCATACCTTTCCAATCCCACGTCGATGAATACCCCCATTCGCCCGCAATGATTGGAACTTGCTCCCCTTTCGCTGCATAGGCCGCGATGAGTTGGTGGAGTTGGCGGAATTCTCCCGCCGCGCTCTCCGGATCGCGTTGCCGGTATGGGTGCACGGAAACCGCCGACCAGTAATTCAACAGCCCCGCCTTGAAGCACGCTTGCAGGAAGCCGAAGTCAATAAGGGAGACCGCCGGACCAACATAAACTTCACGGGGCGCCGTGATTCGAATTGCTTCTCCCACCTCCAATGCCAACACAATGTAATCGTGGACATTTGGCTTCGGGCGCCAGAATCGAAAGTTCGGCTCGTTGTACATTTCCCAGATAATCCCTCGCCCTTGAAAATGCTCGACAGCGGCGGATGCCCAGCGCGCGAAGGCTTGGCGGCCCTCCTCCGTGTAAGGCGCCATGCCATTGTCATAAATCTTATTGGCATAATCAAAAATGAAATAAGGAGAGATGTTATGGGATTCCAGGACATTCACCAGGTTGTCGTAAGCGCTGAAGTCATATTGCCCAGGCGCCTTTTCAGTCGCCTCCCATGCGAAATCCATGCGGGCCCAGCGGGCTCCGGAAGCCGCAAGCATTTCCATCTCCCCGGGTTCCGGGTTGAGGAAGTGAATATTCACCCCGATGCTGTCCGGAACGACAGCGTTGAAAGCGACCGGTCTGCAAACACCTCGAGGGGCTAATAAAATAATGAGGGAAATGGCGAGATCGAGAACTATGGATCGCGGTTTCACATCACCTTTCTATGCATGGCGACATAAGTTCGTGCGCATTGCCTTGGAGCGGCGGTCCATGACCAGACTTGTCCAAATTACGCTCGATCCAGTCAACGATGACCTGCGGCTCCGCCGCCTGCTGTTGTGAACGAAACACCAAAACTAAGATATGTTCCCTCTCCCCCTTGGGAGAGAGGGGGGACCGCAAGGCGGTGGGTGAGGGGGTCAGCACGAACATGAATGTCCTGGATTCAGTCTTGCATCAGGCGCCGAGGTTTAGACCCCCTCACCCGTCCCGCCCCGGCTGAAGAAAGCGCCGGTTGCGGGCCACCCTCTCCCCCAAGGGGGAGAGGGTGGTAAGTTCAAATCGATACCGTTTGGAAAGCTCAACCTTCCTGGCGGCACGAAGCAGGTTGGTTAGGGAACGAGCGCCGCTACAAAACATGTCGCTCTGCATAGTTCATCTCGGAAGACACCCACCCGGAGCCGGTACATAAATCACTCCACGGGGGATGGGTCGATTGCAAGCTTTTCGAGGCGGCGCGCGGCCTCGTCGAGCGTCGCATCGCTCTTGCAGAAGGCAAAGCGTACTTGTTGCGCGCCTCGAGAGGGATGGCGATAGAAACTGCTCCCCGGAACGACGGCCACGCCAACCTCCTCCACCAGGTAGCGGGAGAACTCCACGTCATTCGGAAAGCCAAAGCCGGAAATATCCGTCATGAGGTAGTAGGCGCCGTGAGGTTTGTAGCAACGGAAACCTGCCTGCTCAAGTCCCGCCATCAGGCGGTCGCGTTTGGCCACATAATCCTCGCCCAACTTCCGATAATACGCTTCCGGCAGGCGCAGGGCGGTGGCCCCGGCTTCTTGCAGGGGCGCAGCGGCGCCCACGGTCAGGAAATCGTGCATCTTGCGGATAGCGTCGGAGACCTGCGGCGGCGCGATGGCGTAACCAACCCGCCAACCTGTTACAGCGTAGGTCTTCGACATTCCATTGATGGTAATAGTTCGCTCGCGCATTCCGGGCAGCGTAGCCAGAGAAACGTGCCGGAACCCGTCATACACGATGAACTGATAGATTTCGTCGGTCAGCGCGTAGGCGTCCCATTTCCTGCACTGTTCGGCAATACACTCGAGTTCGTCCTGGGTGAAGACCTTGCCCGTTGGATTATTGGGCGTGTTCAGAATGAGCGCGCGGGTTCGCTCGCTGAAGGCTGACGCAAGCTCCTGCGGGTCAAAGCTCCAGTCCGGCGGGTGCAAGGAAACAAAACGGGGTTGAGCGCCGCAAATGATGGCATCCGGCCCGTAATTCTCATAGAACGGCTCGAAGACGACAACCTCATCCCCCGGGTTCACAACCGCCAGAAGGGAAGCAATCATCGCTTCGGTGGCCCCGCAACAAACGGTGATTTCCCGCTCGGGATCAATCGCCAGGCCCGTATCTTGCGCGAACCGTTCCGCGATGGCGCGGCGGAACTCGCGCGCTCCCCAGGTAATGGCGTACTGGTTGATGTCGGCGCGAATGGCATTGACAGCGGCTTCTTTCACTTCGCCCGGGGCAGGAAAGTCGGGAAAGCCCTGCGCCAAATTTACGGCGCCGCAGTCGAGGGCCAGCCGAGTCATCTCACGGATCACCGATTCCGTGAACTGCTGGGCCTTGAGCGAGATGGGTAAACGGCGCATGTGGGGAAAAAAGTGTAAAGTCGTAATTATCTACTGCACCTCGCAAACTTCGCCGATCCTGTCAGCAATTGCCGGTAAATAGCTGCGTCACGCAAGACGGACTCCACGTAGACACGCGTGGCGTGAATCGGGATAGCCTCGAGAAACTCGGAGGAGTCCCGGAAGGAATTGCTCTTCAACCAGTCCTTGACGCGAAAGTCGCCGGCGTTGTAAGCAGCCAGCGCCATCTCCGGCTTGCCATCAAATTCCTTTAATAGAGTACGCAAATAGGAGCAACCAAACCGGACGTTATAGGTGGGGTTATAGAGCCGCGCGCCGGTGGAACAAATCCTGGATGGGCGATTGCTATGGCTGGCAGTTGTCGGCAACACCTGCATCAAGCCACGGGCATCGGCGGACGACGTGGCACAGGGATTGAAAGCCGACTCTTGGCGTATCAAGCCCATCACCAGATACGCGTCGAGCTGGCTGGCGCGCGCTTGACGCTGCACGAGCTTCCAGTAGCTTTGCGGAAAGAGGAGATTCCACATTTCTCTCGGCAGTTCCGAGAATTCGTGAAAGGGGAAGTCAGGCACGATCTTAATTGCATCGTAGACCGCATCGGCCACGTTGCCCTGCCCCGCTTCGAGCTGGCTGAGAAAGAAACGCAGCTCCGGCTGCGCCGGCTGCGCGGCGAGCGACGCCTTAAGATACTGCGCGGCCAGGCCATCCAAGCTCAGAGCCTGAAGCGCCAGCACTGGCTCCAATGCCTCGTTGGTTGCATTCGAAGGGCAGGAAGGAATGGGTGAGGGCGCACGTGGAGGAATCTCTTGCGCCACCTCCCCAGCGGTTGAGTTTGGCGAGGGCACCCCAGCGGGGCGGTCGGCGGGAAGGTTCCGCTTACGAAGGCTCGCTTGCTCCGCGTAAAAGCCGTGCGTGAACCGATTCTGGAGGAGCGAATAAAGCGCTTGGGCATCCCTGATGTCACCGTGCTCCTCCTCCAGCCTCCCCAGCCAATATAGCGCCGCAGGGGTGTGGGTGGGCCGAGTGTAATATGTTAAGTAGTCCCGAAAGGCTTGGCGAGCCTGGTCGTGGGCACCAGACAAGTAATAACACCAGATCAACCGCCACTGCGCATCTTGAGTTTGGCTCCCTTGCGGGAAAGACTCCACCAGAGTCTGGTATTGGCGGCCGGCGTTTTGCCAGTCGCCCAGCCTGAAGAAGAGATTCCCGGCTGAATAGAGCGCCGACTCGTAAGACGAGGAATGCGCGTCAATGGCCTGAATCTGAGAAACGGCCTGGAGGGCAGCCGTCGAGTTGTCTTGTCGGGCGTAAACCTCCACCAACAGCGCCAGCCGCTCCGCGTTTAATGCAGGGCTGGCAGGGCTGACAGAGAGCGCTTGTACCGCCTCACCGTCACGCCGCAAACGGAGCAGGCAGCGCGCCCGGCCCAATTTCCAGACATCCGTAAGAGCGCTGGCCGGCCGGGACGAGAGCAACTCTTCGTAGCCCTTAAGGGCTTCCTTAAACAAGGAGGCTTTGAAAAGCAATTCCACGCGGGCGGTTTCGATTTCCTCCGCGGGTTGAGGGAAATCGGCGCCCAGGCGGGATCGGAGACTCCCGAGAGCCACGCCCGCCTCTTTCGCCTGGGAAGACGTAGGAAACGCAAAATAAATCTCCTGGAATGCGCGCGCAGCCTGTGGGAGGTCACCAAACTGCTCATATGCCTTGGCCAACTGGAGGGAGAGGGTTGCGTGCTGGCGAACGCTGGGATCTCCCGTCAGGATCTGGATAGCCTCTTGTGCCTTCTGGGAATCAATCAGGGCCTCGGCGAGCAACTCCAGCGCCTGTAAGCGCAAAGGACTCACAGGGAAATTGGAGGAGAAGTCCCGAACTGTCTCAGACGCTTGGATAGGATTGTCAGCCTTGAGAGCAGCGGCGGCGGAGTAATAAGTTGCGTAATCGGCCAGAGAGAACTGGGGCGTTGCCGACTCGCGCATGTCCTGCGCAGCTTCGAGGTACTCTCCCGCCTCGTATTCCCGGTAACCCAAAGCGAAGTAGGCCAGAGCACGTTGCTCTGGCGCTTTCTGTGACTCCGCGTAACGGCGCAACTGTGGCCAAGCGGCTCGCTTCGCCGCGGCCGCCGCCAGTTGGCGAAGGGGCGCGGGAACAGTCCCAACCGCTGCACGCGCCGCAACGAGAATTTGGACGGCGAGTAGCGCCCAACAGACTTCAGTCAGGATTTTGAAATGGAATCTCACGCGGAAGGACCAGTATAATCCGAGCCGAGGAATGATGGGACGTTACCTGCCAGCGTCCTCGCCAGCTCATCGTGGAAATAGTCGAACTGTTTAGCCACGGTCTTGCCGATGCATCGTCCAAAAGTCCGATTTTTCATTATGGTACAAGGCGCCTCATCAGTGCAACGTCTTTGTGCCATGGTCCAGGTCTGAGTGGACGCTTTCAGTTCTCAGTTATCAGTCATCAGGTCTCAGCTTTCAGCCTTTTGACTTTTGCTCTTTGCCTTTTGACCTTTGCCTTCCGCTTTCTGCCTTCTGCTTTCTGCCTTTCGCCTTCCGCTTCATTTGACATGGGCCTCCCCGCAGCGTAATCTGAAGTAGAAGTGCGGGGGCGTCACGGTTTCGACGGGAGTTCTTGCGCTTAGGAGGCATGCCGGGGGTCCACACCACCCGAAATCGGCGTGGGACAAAGACAACTGCCAACACGCAGTATGCCTATGCTGCCTAATTAATTAGGTGGCCGTCTCCTCCTTCAGGCCCGCATGATGGAACGAGGCGTCGATTGGCGGGATGGCTCGAAGTTCAACGCTTCGGAATTTTGGGCGAGATCCGCTTCGGCGGAATTGAGGCTAGCTGGCGGCTCGTTATTGCCCGTTCCTTAGGCCCGCTGGCGAAGGCAGTAAGCGAACGAGATAAGCATGTAGTCTCCTGACCGTTCGGCTCTTCGGACGGGGGTTCGACTCCCCCCGCCTCCACCAAGTATCGGAAATTCCGCCTAATTCTGCTTGAGTCTTCCTACAAGACGAGGTTGAATAGAAACATGAATCGAACTCAAAGACGCCGTTCCATTCTCTTCCTTACTCTGCTACTCGGGACATCCTTGGCTTGCCCGGTGTTCGCTCAGCACGTGGTGCACGTGACGCCTTCGACCGTACAATGGGGCTATTTCGCTGCGGAAGCTAAACCCGTATTGACCGTGAAGCCCGGTGAAGTCGTCACGATCGACACGATTTGCGGAATTCCTGAAATGCTCGAGCGCCTTGGCGCGGAGACAGATGATCCCATACGAGAGATGAAGGAAATGTACGCGAAAGTGAAGGAAAGGGGGCCCGGACCGCATTTTCTCACCGGGCCTATCGCCATAGAGGGTTCTCAGCCGGGTGACGTACTTGAGGTGGAGATTCTGGACATCCGCCTCCGTTCTCCTTACGCATGGATGATGTTTCAGCCAGACGCCGGGGTATTGCCGAAAGAGTTCCCTTATCTGGGAGAAAAGCTAGTGCGTTTGGATGCTCAGAGCAACGAAGCCGAATTCGGGCCAGGCATCAGGATCCCGATTCGCCCGTTCTTCGGCGCCTTTGGCGTGGCCCCTCCCATAGGCCGACTAAGCAGTGGTCCGCCTGCTTACAACGGCGGGAATATGGACAACAAATGGCTGGTGGCTGGCACGAAAGTGTTCTTCCCTGTGCAAGTGCCTGGCGCCCTGTTTGCCGTCGGCGATGGGCATGCAGGCCAGGGCGACGGCGAAGTGTGCGTCACCGCACTCGAGACAAATCTCACCGGGGTATTCCGCTTCACGGTACGAAAGAACCAAAAACTCCGCTGGCCGCGCGCCGAGACTCCCACACACATCATTACCATGGGGCTTGATGAAAGCCTGGACGAAGCCACGCGCGGCGCAACCAAGGAAATGATTGACTATCTGACGACCGAGCGTGGCCTGTCGCGGGAAGACGCGTATATGCTGACGAGCGCCGCTGTCGATCTGCATGTCACACAAGCAGTGGATGGTGTAAAAGGCGTGCACGCGATGTTGCCTAAGACGATTTTTAGAGCTGTTCAGTAGCCTCGAAAGCGCGGACCGTATCAATGATTTCGAGACGCTGCGGATCCATTCAGTCTTCTTGCAAGTTTTGAGTTCTTTTGCTTGTATCCCAATTTGAGCGTAGCGCCGACCCCGCGGGTGCGGGGTCGGCAAAAGCCGGTACCGCGCCTGCCGGACCGGCTTTACGAGGCAAATCAGGAAAGCGCCGGCCTCACCGGCCCCATCGGTTACATCATGTCGTTAATAACTGGACGTTACAATAAAGGTATATACGGAGTATATGTCAACGGAGTTATACCTGACAGTTATTGATTTTGCTTTCGATTTTGGCGTACTCTCAGGTAACATTCACAAAGGGAACGTCGGCAACCAACGTGTAGGACGGGGCGATGAAGACCGTCAGAGCATACGCATTCGCAACCTTTAGTGTCACAACAGCGTTACTCTTGACGCTCCTCTTGACTCCGCTGCGTGAGCAGTTCAAGCTTCTGCTCTTCGTCCTCGCCGTCTTTGCCAGCTCGACCGGGGGAATCGGGCCGGGAGTGTTCGCGACACTGGCCAGTGTGGCGCTGGCAGATTATTTCTTACTTCAGCCCCTGCACTCGTTTGCGATTTCCGATCCAGAGAACCTGGTCCCGTTGCTACTTTTCTGCGCTGTGGGCCTTGTGATCACATGGATCATCCACCGCTTGCAGCGGTCAGAGGAGACGCTTCGGGCAGCAGCAGCGGTCATTGAATCCTCGGCAGACAGCATAATGCGACAAGGTCTGGACAACACCATTCTGAGCTGGAACAAAGCTGCTGAGCAATTCTATGGTTACACGGCTGAAGAGGCAATCGGCCGCCCTGTCTCGCTGATTGTTCCGCCCGATCTCAGGGAGGAACTGCAACGCCTGGTTGAGCGCGTACACCTCGGGGGCTCGGTCCAGGGCCACGAAACGGTGCGCATCAGAAAGGATGGCGTGCGCATCGATGTCGCGTTGACATTATCACCCGTTCAGGACCGGAAGCGAAGAATCGTTGGCGTCTCCAGCATCGCGCGGGGGATCACAGAGCGCAAGCTGGCGGAGGGGGCAATACGGCAGTCCCACGAGCAACTGGAGCGACAGATGCACCAGTTGAGGCTTCTGGCAGAAATGGGCGACCTGCTCCAAGCAAGTTCTATCCCCGCGGATGCCTACGCGGTTGCCACCCGCTTCGCACAAACACTCTTTCCGGCAAGCTCGGGCGCCCTGTTTGTGCACTCCCCATCCAGAGACAACTTGGAGGTCGTCAGCAGATGGGGAGAACCGCAGCAGAATGAGCAGGATTTCATGGCCCCCGATGAGTGCTGGGCGCTTCAAACGGGCCGTCTGCATCTGGTTGAAGATCCCCACACCGGCTTGGTCTGCCGCCATGTGCAGGAGCCTCCGCCGACGTGCTACCTTTGTGCCCCGATGATTGCCCACGGTGAGACTCTTGGCATGTTCCACATGCGGATGAACCGGCACAATCGGGCCTCATCTGAAGCAGCGCTCCCAGAGTCACTGGATTTAACATGGCTCGCCAGGACGATGGCGGAACGGTTGGCCTTGGCTCTGGCCGATATGAGGTTGCGGGAGACCCTGCGCACGCAGTCCATCTGCGACCCGCTCACCGGCTGGTATAATCGCCGCTACATGGAAGAAACGCTGGAGCGCGATATTCGACGGGCAGCTCGAAATGAGGGTCCACTGGCGATCATCATGTTCGACGTAGACAACTTCAAGGAATTTAATGACTCCTTTGGGCACGAAGCGGGTGATGTGGCCTTGCAGGATCTGTGCCAAATGCTGAAAACGCATATTCGAAGTGAAGATGTCGCCTGCCGTTACGGAGGAGATGAATTTGTGCTCATCCTCCCCGACACTTCTGCGGAAGTCGCTGCGCTACGGGCAGAGAAAATGCGGATCGCCGTCGCACAAGTGGAAAAGCAACCCTACGGCCATTTGCTGAAGCCGATGACGTTGTCGTTAGGCGTAGCCACCTTCCCCGCAAATGGCAGAACCTCCAAAGACTTAATGCGGGCTTCTGATGCTGCGCTCTTCCGCGCCAAGAGCGAAGGGCGCAATCGAGTGCGGTTGCACGGATCAGCCTCCGCGCCGACCACCGGGAATTGGTCCAGTCAAGCGATGTAGAGCCTATCTCGCGGCGGGCGTGCCAATCATGGCCCAAGCGAGGCGTGCCCCGAGAGCCACCCTATTCGGTTGTTGGCCACAGCTTTCACATTTGCATTCACAGCGCCCTCCCGCGAGTCGATCGACGCCATCGCGCATTTCATGCGCCGAATGAAACCTTGGACTCTCGTTTGGGTTGGCCTGGGGGTTCATTTGATGCCACAATATGCGATACACCGCAAGGTGGAGGCGGCAGGTCGACAGGTCCCGGTCCAATGGCCCCCGAATGGAGATGAAGCGGTTAATCGTTAATGCGGATGACTTCGGCTTGACGACACAGGTCAACCAGGCGATCATCGATGGGCATTTTTGCGGTTTGATCACCAGTACAAGCCTGATGGCAAACGGCGAAGCCTTCGAACCCGCGGTGGCCTTGTCGCGCCAGGCGCCGCGCTTAGGAGTGGGGGTCCATCTGAATCTTACCGAAGGCAAACCTGTTGCCCCCGCTTCCAGCATTCCAAGCCTTGTAAATAGCCAGGGGTGCTTCGCGAGAAAACCCGGGCGCCTGTGGCGAGCGATGATCTTGGGTCGAGTGTGTACGGTCGATATCGAGAAAGAGCTGCGTGCCCAGATCGAAAAAGTCCTGGCCGCCGGCATCGTGCCGACTCAACTGGATAGTCACAAGCACGTGCACGCTCTGCCCGTCCTGGGAAGGATGACCACCAGACTTGCCCGCCAATATGGCATCCCGGCGATTCGGTGTGTCGCTGAGAGCTGGTCTGCCCTGGGTTGCTTGCTGGCACGTTTTCCCCATGCGAAGACGACTATCTTCCGGCAGCTTCTTAACAGTTGTGCCCTTGCTCTTGTCTCCCGTGGGTGGAGCCGCCGGCTCCGGCGAGCGGGTGTTGCATGCGCCTCGCATTTTTATGGCATCACGCCAACCGGGTTCCTGGACGAGGAGATCCTGCGCGAAATCCTCTGCCATCTTCCGGACGGGACGAGCGAATTGATGTGTCACCCTGGTTTTGTGGATAAGGCGCTAAGGCAAACGCCCACGCGTCTGCTGGAGCAAAGGGAGATGGAATACCATGCCCTGACCCGGCCAGGAATCAAGCTCCTGGCCAAAGAACTCGGCGTTCAGCTTGTTAATTATGGCGACCTTGTGGGCTCGAAAAGCGCTGGAGCAAACGAGGAGGAAGTCTCAAATCTGAATTAGCTCCGGCGGTTGTGACGACCCCGAAAGCCGGGCCGGCCGCAAGGCGCTGAAAGGTAGCAAGACGGATTCTTCCATGAAAGACCCTCAATCAAGCCAGATCGTTTCTGTTGTCGTGCCCCTGTACAATGAGCAGGAAAATGTTCGGCCACTCTACGCACGGCTCACCGACGTGCTTAATCGGTTAAGACAGCCCTACGAACTCATCTTTGTGGATGACGGGAGCCGGGATCAGACAGCCGAAATCCTGGATGAAATCTGCGCGAAGGATGACCGCGTGTGTATTGTCCGGCTGAGGAGAAATTTCGGCCAAGCCCCTGCTCTCCAGGCCGGATTTGACATTGCCCAGGGTGACATCATCATCTCCATGGACGGGGACCTTCAACATGACCCGGAGGACATCCCCGAGTTCCTTGCCGAAATGGCGAAAGGCTACGATATCGTCAGCGGCTGGCGCGTGGATAGAAAGGATCCGTGGCTCACGCGCCGTCTGCCCAGCCGCGTCGCCAACTGGTTAATGGCGAAACTGTCCGGCACGCCGCTGCACGATTTCGGCACGACATTCAAAGCTTACCGAGCCGAAGTCATCCGGGATATTCATCTCTACGGCGAACTGCATCGGTTCATTCCAGCCTTGGCAAGCAAGTCCGGGGCAACGATCACGGAAATCCCGATCAAGAATACGGTTCGGGAAAAGGGCAGGTCGCATTACGGCCTTTCCAGAACCTTTAGAGTATTGCTTGACCTGATCGGCATTAAGTTTCAACTCGACTATTCTACCCGGCCTTTGCAATTTTTCGGGCTATGGAGCCTGCTCGGCATGGGCGCGGGCGCCGGCATCGGGTTTTTCCTGTTGTACGAAAAGCTCTTCCTTCATAGAGCAATCATGCTCGACCACGGCCCTCTTTTGTTCATCGCGATGCTTCTGTTGCTGTCTGGCATTCAATTTCTTTCGGTGGGCCTCATCGGAGAGATGCTTTCACGCACCTATTACGAATCCCAAAACAAGCCGATTTATACGCTGCGAGAAATCAAAAGGCGCAGGCCTGAATCATCGGTGAAAGTGGAGCGGCAATAGGGGACTCCAGGGTGTGATCGGAACTTCCATATGATGACTATGACGATCGTACGCTACGCCCTGCTTGCGATAGCTACGTTTCCCTTCATCTATTATTTGCTCGCTCTTTACGGTTCCTGGCGGTTTTTCCGCCGTTCAGTCACGCCGGCCAGTCCCGGGCCGGGCAGTTTCACCCCTCCCGTCAGCAACCTCAAACCGATTCGTGGAATCGATCCCGGGGCCTACGAGAACTTCGCCAGTTTCTGCTGCCAGGACTATCCCGATTACGAACTGCTTTTTTGCGTGGGGGAGAAGGATGACCCGGTCGTTCCCGTGCTCGAGAAACTGGTTCGTGATTTTCCGCAGACCCACATTCGTATTCTCTTTGGCAACGCTAGCAATGCTCCCAATGACAAGGCGGCCAAGCTTGCCCGCCTGGTAAGCGAGGCCCGGCACGAAACCCTGGTGATCAGCGACAGCGACGTGCGAGCGCGGCCAGACTACCTGCGCACCGTGGTCGCGCCCTTGGCCGATCCCAAGGTGGGAGCGGTCACCTGCCTCTACGTGCCGATCGAAGAGAAAACACTGGCGGAAAACCTACAAACGATTGGCATGGTCTCCGATTTCTATGCCGGGATTCTGGTTGCCCGGCTACTTGACGGAGTGAAGTTCGCGCTCGGACCGACAATCGCCACCACCCGCACGCGGCTGGCGGGCTTCGGTGGTTATCGGGCGATCGAGAACCGGCCGGGAGACGATCTCCTGGTGGGCCGCCTGATCGCCGAGCAAGGGTACGAAGTGAAACTCCTGCCGGATTATACCATCTCGACCGTGGCTGACTACCATTCGATGCCGGACCTGCTTCACAAGCGCTTGCGGTGGTTCGTCGTCATGCGCCACATGCGCCCGTGGGGGCATTTGGGTCTTCTGTTCACGCAGGGATTGCCCTGGTCCCTGGCCGCCATCGCGATTCATCCCACCGTTGGTGCAGCCCTCGGCTATCTCGGGACCTATCTTGGACTGAGGTTGGCGATGACGTGGCTCATCGGCGTCGAAGGACTGCGGGATCAGTCGCTGTGGCGGAAGATGTGGCTCATCCCAGTGTGGGATGCCATGGCATTTCTCATCTGGCTGGTCAGCTTCGGACGAAACAGCCTCCGTTGGCGCGGCGGCGAATACTACATCCGCGACGGCCAACTTGTGCCGGTTACTGCCCCTATAGCGGAGAAGTGAGAGACCGTGCTCTCGCCGGGTGAGACTGTTCTCAAAAAGAGTGGCTTTTCCCTCTCCCTTGGGGCTGAGCTTTACCCAAATCTTCGGCTGAACACGGGGGGTGGGTGCATTCAGCCCCAACGGGGCGGCCTAGCAAAGCCCAGGCCATCGGCCCATAAGCGTTAACCTAATCGAAACCGTATCGGCGTCGCCCGCGGGGCGGCTCTGCCAACCCACGGG
>Ga0182027_10006015_pt1 | contig 18289 bp, 9 predicted proteins | sample 712E1DmetaG_FD_121300 | JGI IMG/M metagenome (GOLD analysis project Ga0182027, IMG submission 121300) | Permafrost microbial communities from Stordalen Mire, Sweden - 712E1D metaG (Illumina Assembly) | ecosystem: Environmental > Terrestrial > Soil > Wetlands > Permafrost | place: Sweden... | reverse complement strand
TCTGGAAGAAGTGATCTTCAGGGGCTATCTATTTACGGCCGCTCTTCTGCTCACCCGGCGCCTGTCCCCGTCGAGATCGGCTGTCTTTTCGATCATCGGAGTAGCCTTAGTCTTCTCGATTGCGCATCTCACGACCGCCGGGACAACCGCGCTCCAGCTTTGTTGTATTGTGCTTACGGGCTGTCTGTATGGTTTGGTCCGATTCCGATGTCGATCGACCGCGGCAGCTGCTCTCGCCCACGCAGCGTACAACCTGGCACTCTACCTCAGCTACTGGAGCGGCCTTTCGCGCTGACCCGCTCATTCGAAGACCTGTAGATCCCCCCCGGCGATAAGATCGTCGAAGTGCCGCTCGACCTGCTCGGGGAGGGGGCCGCCGTGAATGCACACGCCCAATTCCATATTGATGGCCATCGCGTTGCCGCTCAGGTTGGCACTGGTCAGGAATAGGCACAGGCGGTCGGCGATGGCACATTTGGCGTGCATCAGACCCTGGTTTCCGGCGTCGTCCCGTAGGCGGTTCTCGACCGGCCAATGGTAAAGCGCGAAGTTGTCAGGAAGCTTGGGGCCAAAAGCCTGCTGGTTGCGCCAGTCCAGCCAGTTGGCATCTTCGGGTCTGTCGCCGAGGATCACACGGACAGCCGATCCGATACGCTTATCCGGCGTTTCGAGGAACGCGGGACTACCGGCTCGTGCAGATTATGAAAAAGTTGCGGATTGACAGCTTCTCTCTGCTGCTCGGGGGAGTTCAGAGCTTCGACGTCGATGACGTGGTGGGATCGGAAGAGAAGTGGAGGAACGACGTGATTGCAGGGGCAAAGGCTAGCCTCACTGCGGCCGGCGGGCAACTCCGCGCCAGAGAACCCGGGGGGATGTAGCCTGTGATATCGAAAGCGCATGCCCAGGGATCTGAAGCGCGTGGCAACGTCAAGGGTTTCACGTTGCTACCGTCAATGCCATCGGGAAGTACCTCAAATCTCGGCAAATGCCTTGAATGCCGCCTTCGCGGGATCACTGTAGAAATCAATCTGCAGCTTATCGATTAACTCCGCCGGGAGTTCAGCGAAGTCTCTCCGGCTGTCGGACGGAATAAGTACCCGCTTCGCACCGGCGTCCATCGAGATTCGGAGCTTGTCCGCAAGGCCCTCCACCCGATTCAACACACCGTGAATACTCATCTGGCCGAGGACGACAACCCCAGCAGCAATCGACCTGCCCACGAGGGCTGACACCATCGCAATGAAGAGAGCAACACCGAGATCCGTCGAATCCTTGCCCTGCATCAAGCTCATCACCTGCACGTTTACCTCGTAGCTGGCGATGTCCCGATCCAACCCAATCCGCGAAGCGTTCGCTTTGATAAAGTCATAGGCCATGCGGGCGCTTTCCCGGATGTTACGGCCAGGAACGCCGACGACGTTGAACCGGTGTCCTGACGGGGTCGCAGTCACCTGAAGCCGATAGAGAGAGTAGCGACTTTCCTCCGGATCGAATCCCACGGTGAACAGATCACCGGGATTCAACGCGCCATCCGGGATCAGTTGCGTCGATCCCAATTCGCGGCACGTCACAAAGGTCTCCTGGCCGCTTTGCTTGTCGATGAACGAGAGGTTGATCCTGGAGTATTCGATCCCGCCCATGCGCTTGAGCTGCTCCTTAACGCGCCGCCGCATTTCGATGGCGAACATCAGGTACTCCTGGACTTCAGCCTTTGTGCAGTTCCCGTCGGGGTGAATCAGCTTGATCAGCCCAGAAGTCGTCCGGGCGATCGCTTTTCGGTCCCGCTCTTGGCCATGGCTACCAAGGCTGAAATATCGGTCGTAGACGTCCGTGTAATTCCGTTGTCGAAGCTCTGCGTGAAAGATCTCGGCGATATAGTCCGAGATGAGACCAAGATGCGCGGTGAAGTAATCCGGCTGCATTTTAGGCATTTCCCATCCAGGCAGATAGGCGTGCCAGCGGTCGTGAAAAGCCATGTCGTTCCGAACGGTGTCCGGAAGCGGTGTGAAAAGATGCGAGATGCGCGCTGTCGTTTCGACATCGCCGTCGATGTTCCCATTGAACACGATTCCGGCCTCGGCTGACAGCGTGCCCTTGTCGTCGCCGCGTGAGAACGATCCCATCTCCATGTAGTCTTTGTACATCTGCTTATCGGTCTCGTTCTTGAACGTCGAGCCGGCCACCTCATCAAACGCTACCATGTCGTACTTCAGGACGAGGCCCGGCTTGTCCTTGCGATTCTTCCAACCAAAGAGATCCGGCACCCCGCCCTGACCGCCGGAAAGAAGAATAACGTAGGGAGAGATCTGGCGGTATATGTACGATTTACCGGTCTCTCTCGGCCCCAGCTCGATCATGTTGAAATTCTTCTCCACCATTGGGATGAGTCTCAACAGATAAAGCAGCTTGCGACGGGGTGTGAAGTCGGGATGACTCCCTTCGTACCCCATGGACCGCATTAGCACGTCGATCCACTCTTCTCGCGTGAACTTCTGCCGGGCTTCGATGAACTCATCGAGATTCGCACTAGCAATTTGGATTGGTGCGAATCGGTGGAGAACGAAAGGCCTGATGGCCCCATTTGCGGTCAATGAATCATCGTAGAGCAGTTCGACATTGGCCCACACGCCCCCCGTGAGCAGCCTCTCGTTTTCGTGTACGAGTTCATGGCTGACGTGCACGTTGTCCAGACCGCAGGTTGCCAGTTTAGCCCAGAACTTCCCGCCTTGAACTTTCTCGTCGAAGGTGGCTGTGACCATGTCGATCAATTTCAGTGAGCCCGAGCGTTGGAGCCGTGCTTTGACCAGTTCAGTCTCATCGCCCCGTACGATGCGCTCAGCGATCGCGCTCTTCACCGACTTCAGCCCTTCTTCGATTTCCTGGGGATCGGCGGAAGAGCAATACTTGCCGAGCAGGTACTCCAGGACGTACACCGGGATACTGAACCCGACCTTGAGCCGCTTCACGAGGTCCTTACGGACGACCCGTCCGGCGAACGCACCAGCGACCTTCTTGTCCAGATCATCCAATACCAGTTCGTCACTCATTCGCTAATCCCAATCATCCATTTCGACGTTTAGCCGCACCGGAACTGATTCCAGCAGCTCATCATCGTCTGCGTCCAACAATTGGAGGTGGATCTCCGCCCCAAACTTACCCTGTGCCCCCGGCACCTTTTTCAAGATTACCGCCAGAGTGCCACCCCCCGGCTCCAAAGTGGCCACATCGGACTTGAACAGGGCCTTTCCTGTTGTCGGATCAATCACCTTCGCAAGCACGGCGCGCGATACAAACGTGTCATCCACTCCGCCGCCCAGGTCCTGTTGAACGGACCCAGACGCGACCTCGATCTTCTGCTGCATTCTCTCAATCCGCTCTATCGGTTTCAGCACCGCCGCAATCTTCTGCGAATTGCGCGGCCACGAGACCGTCACGACAGGGATCACCAGTTCCTGGAGTGTAGCGCCGCCATGAAAGTACCCAAGTCCGCCGTACGTCTGGAACGCATTCACGCTGCGGGGAACCATACACTCCAGATCGGAACCCGTAACCGCCAAATGCAGGTCCGAAGTGCTTCGCAGGCTATGGCCAACAACGGCGCGTCGAGAGGGCCAGAGCAGATCGCCCTGCGGCTTCTCCTCTACCTCGTCCTTCTCCGGTCTCCAATGGAAGAAGCCGTGGTCGGTGACAACCAGAATCAACGGATATCCGGCCGACCTCAGCTTTCGGATGACTTTCGCATAGCGGTCCAGGTGTACGCCGGTCCCAGTGATCTTTAAGCGGCCCCGATGCCCGTCGTCGTCGAACTCGTCTCCAAAGACAAAAACCAACCGCCCAAGCGTCTTGGCGGTGAGCGGATCCGAGGTCTGATTTAGCACCTCATCCACAGAAAGCGTCGCGCGATCCTTGAGCTTGTAGCGTAGCCGCAGCCATTCACGCCGCTGCCCGGCTAGCGAGAGGTTGCCGGCGAAACCCTCGCTTTTGACAAGCCAGGTGCCGGATTCCAGGGCAACGCCAATCTGCGCAGACGTCCCTGGCAGAGCAAAGGCCATACCGAGAGCAGTAATAGAGGGCAACGGAGCCACCGCCGCTACGACCTCGGCACGCGTAGCGGGTTCGCCTTCGTTCAATAAAGCGGCTAGGCGGCATCCAAGTTCATACCGGCACGCATCAAGAACCAGAACAGCGACTGGATTTCGCGCGGAGGCACGTTCACACCGCTCACGAATGATCTCGCCGGCGAACGGCAGCCCCAGCTTCAGCCCGCATTGCGCGAGCGCTTCGGAGAAGGCACTGTTCACAGAATCGAGTAGCCGAAGTGACGCGCGCTGCAGACGCGCCCGGATGGTTACGAGGCCCCCCGGCAAGTCCGGCGCTTCACTAAAGAGTCCTTCCCCGGCCGCATCGGATCTCCAGCCTTCCCGGGTATACCAGCGGACTGCCTCGTTGGGGTCTTTCCAGTTTTTCGGCGACTCTTCAACCTGTTCCAGCACTTCGGCATAACCCGCAAGGATCGCAAGTGCGCGCCATGGAATCTGGCCGGTTGCACGTTTGCCCCAGAATCCAGCACCATGACGCTCATAATCGGTCCGCCGCTGTGCCAACGTCCGTGCCAGTGTTTTGAAATCTTCGATTGCAGCCAGTCGGTCCGCTTCAGTTTCAAAGAGAACGGTCTCGACCACGGGAGACGATAAGGCTGGCAACGTCACCTCTCTTCCCCGCGCCCAATAGCGCAAGCCAGTGATTGCATCGGCCTTCGGTGCAATCGCCTCAAAATGATCGATTAGATCGATCCGCTTTAGCCATTCTTCTAACAGCCCGAGCGCATTCTCGCGCGCAGGTCCGGCCGGGATCACCCGCTCTGCTTCGGTGGGAACAGCGTCAGGGCACCTTGTGGCAGCTTCGGTGCACAGCAGCGTGGCGACCGCTTGGAAACGCCACGCCTGCGCTGCCCCTTGCGTTGGCGACGGCAGGCCGAAATCTCTTGACGCAATTCGAGCGAACAGAGCAAAGCGGCCCTCTTGGCTGAGCGTGCTGAATTCCCTGTTTGGATCGGCCAGATATTCCAGGACTGTGCTGGAGTCAACCAGCACGTTCTCCGCATGGCCGAGAGTCAGGTCCTTCCAGGAGGCACGAGGGTGATCGAAACGTTCCTCGGCGTAAGACGCGAGTAGTGGCTCGAGTTCGCGCAAGTCATCGTTTGGCAGATCAACCCCGTATTCGTAGAGCGCCGCCGCTAGTCTTTTCTCCCAAACATCCGCGGCCTGGATCGCGAAGACTTCGCAAAACTCAAGCCCTTCACGGGATACGGGCAACCAGATCACCCGGGGCGCCGGCGTGGACCGGTACAGCCGGTCTCTCAGGACTAGATCGCGCACCTCGTCGTCCCACAATTCGAACGCGCCTCCGGCTGCGGCCAGGTGCAAGAGTTGCTTCCACTCCCTGGTGGGATCGCACCAAAATAGCACGGGCAAATGGGGGCCGCTTCGGGCTAGGGTGTGCTGAATGCGCTCCTGAAGCCAAGCGCGGAAGCTGTCAGCGGTGCGTGTCATGGTGTTTAGACGATTCCCCCGGCGAATAGACCTGGCGCGACCATGATGGATGTTGAGCTCCGAAGTCGCTGTAACGCAAGCCGAACCGTCTCGTCCTTCAGCCACATTTGCAGGAACTCCTCCAACTGCAGATCCGCAGGTAACATCGATTGGTAAATTGATAAGTCAGAAGAAACCTCGAACAGAGCCGAAAAAAACGGTTCGTACGCTTCCGGTACTGAGCCGACGTTGCCCCACTGAATTGGAGAGCTGGCCCAAATCGTCAACTCCTCAGCCTTGAAGTCCCTTCCCGTGCTCAGTCCGATCGCTTTGTTCACCAAATAGCCAGCAAATGTAAAGTAAAGGACGCCCCCATCCCTCTGAAAACACGGCACCTGGTTCTGGTTGCAGCGGGACCGAAGAGCATTCCGAAAGTCTACTACCGGATCGACAAGCTCTGGAGCGAGCGCGTCGGTCGAGAATTCATTCTGGTGCAACAGGCCCCACATCTTGTTCGGTACAAAAGCATCGGTGGCCGGACCCTTACCAGGGTAGATGAAGTCGACAGCGCCGCGCGCATGGGATGCTGGCAGCACGGCGATTCCTTCTCTGCTCGCGCGCTGCACAACCCAGTTCTTTCCGGCAAACCGAACAACGCTACCAGAATTCGCTCTAAGCAGGTTGATCGCTGGCACTTCGCCGAGTAGCTTCGATTTGTAGTGGATGGGAACCGAATCCGAGGCGGCCCCAAAATTCCCGTAAATCATCCGATAGTCCACAAGTTTGTGTAATCCCTCGTCGGCGCCGTACTGATTCTTGAAGCCATGTCGCTGCAAATACCCATTTGCTGCGAGTTCACCCAAAATCGCCTCGACCGTGGTCCGGCCAAGGTATCCTTGATGTCCGAAAAATGCACAGAGATCGGCAATCCGCGTGAATCGTCCCCCGTCGCTAGCGATCGCGCTCAGGCACTGCTGGCCCGCCGCTCCGTAAAGGTCGAATGGACGCTGCACCGGCAATTCCGAGGCCCGCGCAGCCTCAATCAACGCAAGAAACCGTAGCGTGTCAAAAATCAGGGGTGACCCAGAAGGAATCAGGCACACGACATTGGTCTTGTTCGATCTTCGGTTGCTTCGGCCGATGCGTTGAAGGAAGGATTCAATTCCGGGCGGCGCTCCCCAGAGCAACACGGCATCAATGTCGCCGATGTCGATTCCGAGTTCCAACGTGCTAGTGGCTAGGCAGACAGCAGTCTTACATTCCCCGAACGCCCGCTCGGTTTCAAGGCGGACTTCCGGTGACAACGAGGAATAGTGAGCGAACACCGAAGATCGGAGTTGACTGTGCGATTGCAGCGAACTCGCCAACTCCTCACATTGTCTGCGAGAGTTCGCGAAGACCAGGAACTTTGCATTACCGTGGCCAAGCATCTTGCCCACAAGGGCATGGAATGCCTGCACTGAAGCAATTGGCTTCACGAATGCATCAATCTCCCGCTTGGCGCGGCCCTCCAAGAAGGTACATTCCATTGCCGGCCCAAAGAGAAAATCACGAACGTCGGTCAAACGGCTGATAGTCGCTGAGAGGGCCGCCCACTGCAGATCAGCGTGGCTCAATTGTCCCAGCCGTTTAATGAGCGTGGATAGTTGAAGTCCCCGTTGGGTATTGTACAAAAGGTGGACTTCATCGATGACGACAGCCTTGACAGTCATGAGCGCTGGATCTTTTCGAAACACAAGGACGTCCAGCGATTCCGGCGTCGTGATCAAAATCGCCGGTTTCGTTCCCGCAGCCAAATCGTCGCGATCACCATGGCGCACACCAACCCGCAGGCCTAGAAACTGCATCGGAGGCGAGAGCCGCTTTTCGAGATCGTTCACCAGAGCCTTCGTAGGGGCGACATAGATCAGAAAAAGTGCGCCAGATTTCGCAGCCTCCTCCCAGTAGCGGCTCACAAGTGGCGCTGCGACAGCTTCCGTCTTGCCCGACCCAGTGCTCGAACTCAGTACGACGTTCTGTCCATTCACTAGCGGTTCAACGGCGGCCTCCTGAACCGGGCGAAGTTCAGTGAATCGACCATAGAACGCCGTCGCCACACGAGGATGCAACAGCCTGACACTCATAAGGCCTCGTCGAACGCCGAATCGAGCGCACTGACCACCTGCTTGATGGCTTGCCTGGTGCGATCCTGGACAGGAATTGCTGCAGCTCTTTGAACGACGGCGCGAAGTGCGGTATCACGCACTCTCTCTCTCGCGTCCCACCCGAGTGCAACCGCGTGAGTGTCACGGATCCGCAGCGCCAACTCTTGGAGCTGACTTGTTTCCAAGGGCTGCATCTCAAACATTGGGAACTTCTTTACTTCCTCGAACCCCGCAATAGACTGAAAGAAGCCGGGGGTGATCGCGAAAGCGCATAGTCCCGGGAATTCTTTCTGTCGGCCAAATTTCAAAACATTCCAGAATGCGTCATCCTTGTAGTCCCATCGTTTGAGACCAGTGAGCATGTTCTCGAACTCATCGAAAAGAATGATGACTCCCTTCAATCCGGCCTCCGCTGCGAGTACTCGGAGATCCCGAAGGAACTTCCAGGCAGGGTCGTAATTCCCAACGTTCAGCTTGAATCCGTCGGGGTAGTAATACCACTCGTGATGGGCGTCCTTAAAATGCCTCCACAGGTCGCCAATCAGTTCCTTGTATAGCCGCTTCCGCTGGCTGTAGTACGACCACGGTTGGAAGAGCACGTCCTCCACAAGCCGCTGAGCGGCGGGAACCTGCGTTGCCCACGCCCGGAGGGCCACAAACATCAGCATCGATTCGCAGGCATCCGATTCAGTCCACTTCCATCGGTTTGAGAGACGATACCAGTATCCGTCTGTGTCTCCCCGTGCCCGGCTATTTTGAATTTCGCGGCAGATCAGGTCGAACAAGGGTCGCACGCCTGTGTCGCACGATCCCGGGACCATCAAGCCCCGCATGATGGCGCCTACGATCTGGTCCATCCGATTGAAGCGAACGCTGGCTGCAGCATCAAGGCTTACGAGACTAACCGCGTACCCGTGACCCAGAGCATATTCCCGAACCAGCCTCAACAGATGAGTCTTGCCGCTTCCGTAATTGGCCTTGAGGTACAACACGCCAGTGTCGCCGGTTTGCACACGACGGCGAAGATCCTCAACCTCCTCCTTCCGGCCCACGGTGAACTGATGGATCGCGCCATCCGGCGGAATGCCCAGCCGCAAGGAATCGATGATCCGATATGCCTCGTGACGCTCCACTCTCTCAATCCTCTCGGAGGTTCTTCATCACGTCTCGGTACAGTTCCGCGACCGGGCGCACGTCGCCCTCCAGTTCGTCGTCGAACCGTTTGATCAACGCGGTAACGAGAACACGCCAAAACCGCACCGCACTCAGCGACGGATGTATGCGGTACAACTCCGCCACAAAGCTGCCGAGATCCCCGTCAGCCGCTGATGCCGGGCCTGTTTCGTTGCTGTACGCGGCCCGGTACAGGGCCGCCACCTTCATTGCAGCCTCCTGGTATTCCGGAAGCTCCGGTTGAACGGCATCCAGGTTCCAAATGATGTCGAGGGCCTTAGGTGGCTTATCGTCGGGCTTTCCGACCCGTCCTGAGAGCGCGCCATAGACCACGATGCCGTGTGTGGGGTCCGTAAAGAAGTCCTGAGTGGTCGCATAGATCAGGAACAGGCCCCGCGAACTCTCGATGTTGTTGATCAATGAAAGGAGATTATCGTGTGCTGCTCGTAGGGCCGACTTCCGCATGATCGAGTACGCCTGTTCGGCTTCATCGAACAGGATGAGCAACCCTTTGTACCCCGAGAGCCGAACAAAGGCCGCCAAGGATTGCAGCATCAGCCTGGCATCCTGGCGGTTGATCATTTTGTTGATGCCATACTTCTTCTGGTAAGCGCTCTTCTGGCCCTCGCCGCTGAACCATTGGAGGATCTCTTCGCGCGTCTGCTGTAAAAGAGTGGGGTCGCCGGCGTCGGGCAAGAACGTTTTCCAGTACTCCTGAACGATTTTCTTGAAATCGATGTCGATGGCGGTATTCGCCATCAAGGCATCGATTGCTTTCACGTATTGCTCGTTGGCTACCGGCAGTTCCAACGTGCGAGTTCCGTTGGACAGAAATGCCAGCGACTCCGCCAAAACCGTGCCGAAAGGCGCGGCCTTTTGCTCTCCTCCTTCGGCGTAGTATGAAGGCGTCGCGATGTTCCTGACAATCGAGTAAAAGACCAGCTCAAACTTATTCAGCGGCGCATCGTTGACGTTCAACTCCACATTGGAAACAAGGCATTCTGCCTGGAATGCCACGTCCCGCAGGAGACGGAAGAAATGGGTCTTGCCCGCACCCCAGGAACCGCTGACAAAGCGGATGATGCCGCCATCCGAAATGGCCGACAGGTGGAAGCGCTTCACGCCCGCAATCAACTTTTCGTTTCCGACAGAGTACTGGTCTACGCCTCGCTGAGGAGGCACGCCCTTACGGAGGGATTCAATAATTTGCCTGGCAAGTTTAGAGTCCATACTAAGCCTTTCGAAACACGATGAATCCGATATAACCCCTTGACGCTACGCCGTGCAACAACATTCCTTGGTTAGTGTCCTTCGTCTGCTGCAAATCCAGCCGCATGCCGTCAATCTCGAGCTGCCCCTCTTCCGCCAGTCTCGACAAGTCGATTAGGAACTCGTCTGTGTGGAAGCCCTTCTCGTTCTTTCCCAGGCGGTGGGTAATACGGCGAATCGGCAGGACTTCGCCGTCCCTAAGGTTTTCTTTCTTGAGAACAGCCTGATAGTTTGACCGAAGCTTTCGAAGAAACTTCTCCCCCTCGAATTGTCGTCCAAAAAGCCTCTTGTATTCCGTCGTTACGACTTCGATGACGGCGCCGATATCGGCTGGCACCGTGGCCAGCCTCGCTTCCCGATCCTTCAAATGGGCCTGATGTTTGCCCGTGTCGACATCCAGTTCCAGGAAGCCATTCTGGAACGTGTAATGCGGCTCCCGGCTGGTACGATCGATCTGAAGATTGGATTCGGCACAAGCCCGCTCCAAATCGCCTGGGAACGCGACCATCCCCTTGTCCGCGGCACTCTTGGCTTCGCGGTATAGATTCTCCAAGGTGGTGATGGCCGGATGCCCCGCGGTTCTCCACTGACGGAGCCGCTCCTTCTCCTTATCCAGGTGGTCGTGGATGTGGCATACCCATCCTTTGGCCACGTAGCTTGCGAGCGCGTCCCAGAAAATGCGAACTCCGTCCGCGGCCTGCCATTCGTTATGTAATCGTTCGGCGCTGCTTCGGGCTTCGTGAATAAACTCTTCGAGATTCCCCCGAAACGCCTCGCCCGAGAATGCTGTATTTGCCATTGTTGTCATCTTCCTGCAATATCGTAGGCTGTCTCTTCGCCTTCCTTCGTGGAGGCCTTCGGTTCCGGCCACCAGCCGGGCTGGGGCAGAACGCCCTGTCGGCACCATCGCCGTTCATCCGCTCGCCACTCGGCGCGATCGGCAATGGCCTTCTCCAGGTCTTTTGCGGCAAGGACGTCACGAGCCAGTATTCCGGCTTTCTGTAGCGGTGCGATGTTAACCCGGACTCCGTCGTTGACGTCGGGTACGTACTGGCTCTCCTGGCTGATCAATTCCGCTACAGTCTGGGGAATCGGCCGGCGGCCGTCCAGACTCGTGAACTCGTCGTACAGGGGCTGCATCGCCAGCCAGTCCACCCATGTCTCCGCTTCCGTACAGCGCCATTCCCGAATCCGCTCGGCCAACGCCCCGGACTTTGCCGAGAGGCTGGCAATCTCGCTTTTCAGCGCTTTCACTCTCGACTTCAGGTCTTTCCGGCGTAGCTTATTCTCGATGTTGTCCTCGAGTTGCTTGTACTCCTGTTCGGCTGCCTTGACCTGCTCGCGGATTGGCTGCAAGAGCGCCTTGTCGAATTGCGACTGCCACCCACGACAGACCGCTTCGAGGGCCTTACGGATCATCGACGGCGGTTGGCCGCGAAATGCCTCTGCGAGGGCGACCGGGGTGAGCTCTTTGTCTGGGGTGTCCGGTGCCGGCGGATCGGGGGCTACGGTTGCACACAGCCGGTCGATGTGTTCAACACCCTCTGCAAGCCAGCAAGGGAAGTCGGGGTGGAGATTCTCCTTTTCTGCCTTTTCCTGCCAGCCAGGCAGCGGACCCCCTCGCAACTGCCCCGCCAGACGACCAAGCCACCGACGGGTCAGAGAGTGAATGGCGTCAATGATGGCATAGCGCCTTAGTTCTGGTGTAGCGAACCCGCCAGCCTCTATGTCTTCCAGTGTCTCCTGAAACTGCTTCAGTTCATCGATCCAGAAGCCCAGCCTCGGTTTGCGCGCTACTTGGTCTGCCGTCAGTTGCATAAGCCCCTCAAGCGTCCTTTGTTCGCTCTCGAAACTCGTGCGAAGCGTGCCTGCGTATTGGGTTCTGATGCTGGGTAGGACCCCAACTATTCGCGGGTAGTAACACAGGCACGAAAAGACTGGAGTTGCTCCTTTACCCGATGGCTGGGTTTGTACGTGCCAGGCAATGGGGCGGGTCAAGAACTTGGTGGCATGGGATGAAAAGAACTCTCGCTGCAACCAAGACTCCAACTTCGTGCCGGTAGCTCCCTCAAATTCCCGCGCCGAGCCCGAGCCGTGCGCCGAATCGAGGAAGGTGGAAACGCGGCGGTGCAGTGGCTCAATGGATGCGACCTCCCCTAGGGGCGTCACACCATCCGCACCCTCTGGCGGGACCGGGAGAGATCGCACATTCTCCTTACCGGGCCATCCGTGACCCAGCACCTTTAGTACAGCCACACTAACGAAATCCTTCAGGCAATCGTGTATTGGGTCTCTCAGCGCCCGTGCGTAATCGGCAGTCGGGTCAGGTTGGGTTCTCGAGATTGAGACAGAAAGCCTTTCCGGGTGAATTCTAAGACGCAGGGCGAGCTCTTCGAAAGGACTCTGCGTGGCTCGCCAACAACTGACTGTCGAACGGGGACGGCATGTCGCCAGTTTGGCGAAAATCTCTTCCGAAGAAGGTAGATCCGCGTGTTTCGCAAATCGCCTTGCCGTCGTCGTGTGTTCCATTGGCATGCCTAGACACGGCTCTATCGTGTCCCAGATCGTGCATTCAATGCGGTGTAGTTCTGCCTCAAGACGGGCTTTGGCGAGGATCGAGGCGAGCGCCGCATGCACGAGCCCGTCTTTGTGCCCCACCATCGGGACGTACTGTTCGGAGATCACCGACATCCCTTCGAGCTTCTTCTGCACTTCAACACAAGAGCGGACGAGATTCGGAAGGTTTGCGTCCCAGTCCTTGACCGGGAATGGTAGCTTTTCGAGATAGCCTTCCCCGAAATGCACGCCTGGTTGGATCGACGAGAAAAGCTCCCCGAACGCAGGGGAATTGAAAACTGCCATTAAGTGTTCGGTTGTCGCGCCGGAAGAGAGTTTTGGAAAGGCGGACGATCCGGTCGTGTCGAAGGTGGATGATTCCTCCAGGCGACGAACAGCGAAAGCTGAAATCGTCTGTGACGACCAAGTGCACCCGTCTCTAAAGAAGTATTGGACATTGCGAGGCGCTGAGCGCAGTTTCCCATCCGATCCGACGAAGTGCTGTATCCTTGCGCCCGACAGTTCCCAGTCGATGAACCACTCGTTGTTGCCAAACCATCGCGTGAATGTTCCTCCTTTGGCGTGTCGGAGCCACCTCTTGGATAATGTCGGGCATTCCCAACGATATCGGAGAAAGCGTTCTGTGTTACCCGTACTGAGCCCCTGCCGCGCTTCGGCCACATCGGATACATAACGCTTGCGTGCATAGGCAACTCGACCCCATGCCGGAATCTTGTACGCAATTGGGAAGTCCGGGATCTCCAAGAAACTCTCTTGAGTGGGCATGTAGAGTCGTGTGCTATGGGTGCTGGGCTGGTTCAGGCAGCCGAGTAATACATCGCGTTTCTGTTCGTACTGTGTCCCGTCGAGGTCTATGACCTTCGTGCGTCCGTTTCTTGAAGAAAGGTTGACCAGCACAGTTAATGCAAAGTAGAACGCGTTTGGGTTGCTGAGATCTTCAAAGGTCTTGTTGCTGAGGTTTACAAGGCACTCGATCCGACAAGTGGAGAGAATACGCTTTCGGAAGTCCACGAAATCATTACCATGCAGGAAATTGGCAAGCGACAACACCGCCACGTATCCGCCACCGTTTCCCAACTCCAGAGCGCGATCGATAAAGGCGCCATACAAATCGGCACCCCCTGGATACTGCCCCAGCAGCTGATTGAGATTTCCTCCGGATTTGTCTCGTCCGAGGTACGGGGGATTCCCAGCCACAACATCATATCGACGAGCCAAGAGCTCGAACACCCTAAGCGATTGGCCGGCGTCATTTCCAAAAAACGCCTGCACCGGATCAGATACCACGACCTCTTGACGAAAGTGTTCTTTCAGTCGCTCCAGTACATCGCGCTTCCAGGCCTCATAGTCACGTGTCTCAGACGCGGTGAGGACCAATTGCTCAGATATGAAATCAAGCTTTGTTTGCGATTGCCGCAGCACCGTCTCCGACCGTTGATCTTCCTCTTCCTTCCGCCGCTTGAGTTCCTGTTCGACAGGCTCTTCTATCCGGACAAGCGTGCCGAGTTGATTTGCGTCCGCTAAGCCTCGAAAAATCGCTTCCAATGCGGGACGAAGTTCAGCATCCTCTGGATGTTTGGCGAGGAATTCCTGGAGATGGGCCCGGCCTGTGGGTAACGAAAGGTTTGCGGCGATGATGTGATCACCGAGGCTCGTCACTGCCTCCACCCTTAGCTGGGCGGCGCGCTCCAAGGCATGCATCCAGAGGGCGGCGACGGAAATCTGGATGGCCCGCTCGTCAATATCGATACCAAACAGGTTGTTGTTGAGGATGGAGGCGCAGATGTCCTCGGGCGTCGGAAGAATGCCCTCTTCCTCGTACATTGCATACAGGAGGTCGAAGGCCTCCAGAAGGAAGTGGCCTGAACCGCAAGCCGGATCCAGGAAGGTCAACTCAGCGGCGCGTTTCTTCAAACTGGGCCGCCGGTCCGGCCACTCGCGGTTCCAGGCTTCGCAGATCTGTTGATTCAGCGAGATCAGCTCGGCTATAACCGGCTTTGCCGCCGCATCCAACAACTGATTGCGGAGATCAACGAATCCAGTGGCTTCAGCGCAGGGCACCTGGGCCGCTAGTGTTCTTGCATACGAAATGATGTCAGGTTCTGTGTAGAGTTTCGGGTTGGGCCTGGCCCAGGGATTGGTAGACGGGTTGTGTGCCTTGACAGGTTCGAACGGCGGTGGGTCCGGTTGGACAGGCGGTGTACGATCGGCATCACGCACGTAGTATTCCCAACTGTCTGGCAGGTTCGTTTCGGGATGCATTCCCGCCCAAAGAGCACCTAGTGAGTTCTGCACCAGAAACTTCACCATGTAGGGTTCCGTATAGAGCTGCGTAGCCGGGATCAGATCAGCGCCTTCGATTTTCGCGCCTTTCTCGGTACGGATCCGTTCGAAAACGCGATCCTTCTCTTCCGCATTCCAGAATTGATAGGCCCAGCCCGGTGCGTCTCCAGCCTCGAACAAATCGTCCGTGGCCTCGCCCTGCCCATTCAGCGAAACAGTTCCAGACAGAAGCCCGACGCATCGCTTCAGCGCGGAAACGGAAGGCCGCAGGGCGATTGCTGGGGCCTGTGGGTTAAACACGGTCGGCAGCTCCGCGGCACGGCGGCCGAACTCCTCCTCCAGGACGGCAAACAGTCCATCGTCCTCGCCAGCACAAGCGGACGGATTCTGCTGCGCGAAGCGATGGTGCACAAGAGAGCGGCCACCATAGACTTGCTTCTGGAGGATCACCTCATCGATGAGCTCGCGGGACTCCTGACACCGAAGCATAAAAAGCCGGTTCGCCCACGAGTAGGCGGATTCCCTGACAAATTCCGCAAAAGCCTCCCTCCGGGAAACTCCCGCCTCCTCTCGATAGGTCAGGAAAGCATCCACAATGCGGCGAGCGGCATGGTCCGGAGCGGAGAGGCCCAATTCCTCCACCGGTTTCGGGGGCCTGTCTCGCCAGACGCCCATCTGGTTCAGACGGCTCTCCAGGTCGCCGGCTTGGCCGGCGCTACCCTCTAACGTGTGCCGCAGCGCTAGGCTGAGCGCACGCAACTTCTTCTTGAGCGAGGAATCCATGAAAATACCGATTATATAGGTATCGAAGCTGGCTCCAGTACCTAATTATTGGGTACTGTGCCGACTTCATCCAACTTTTGCCACCGGGCATCCGGGCCGCGCCCGAGGCATTCCAGGTGCCCGGCTTCACGCTCTTGTTTCAAAATGCGGCGGATCAAGTCGATGCCTACGGTCGGGCAGCGTTCACGCAAGTCCTTCACTGAGAATTCGTTGGGTAGGTTTCGCAATACGTCGAGAACCATGGAGGTCTTCGCGCCTTTTGCCGTAGACACCAACCCTACCCGGCGCTCTAGTTCCCGGTATGCCGTGAGCAGCATGACCCCGAGGAAATATTCCCACCAGGGCATGATAGGGTGCCGTGCCTCGTGCCAGTCGCGAGAACAGGCATTGAGGGTGTCATAGTAGCTGTCCCGGGTCTGCTCCACAATCAGCTCGATACTGATGAAGCGGCCCACCTCGTAACCGGCCTGATAGAGGAGGAGGAGCGAGAGCAGACGGGCCATGCGGCCGTTGCCGTCCAGGAATGGGTGGATGCAGAGAAAGTCTAGGATGTAGGCCGGGATCAGGAGGAGCGGTTCGTAGTCTCCGGATTGGAGGGCCCGGTTGAAACGGTCATGCAAGGCTTCCATCGCGTCCGGTGTCGCATGGGCAGGGACTGGCGTAAAGAGGAGCGTGCGCGTGCCGTCTGCTTCGACCCGTGTAATCTCGTTGTCGACGGGCTTCCACCGGCCGCCTTCGCTGGTCGTGTACTGATACAAGTCCCGATGGAGTTGGAGGACGACTCCAGGAGTGAACGGGATATGCGCGTAGCGAGTGTGAATCGTGGTCAGAACCTGACGATAGCCCGCGATCTCCTGTTCGGACCGATTTCGCGGAGTTGTTTTCTCGGCAACCAGATCCTTGATCCTGTCCAGTGGGGCGACCACGCCCTCCAGCCGATTCGAGGCTTCTGTGCTCTGAATGATGGCAGCTTGCCGCAGATTTTCCAGCACCTGCGGCGACTGCTGCTGATAGAGGGCCTCTCTTCCCCGGTATTCACCGATGGACCGGATCACGCGTAGTAGGCCTTGTGTGATCGGTTGTCGCTCTAAATAGCCGGGTTCGAAAGAACTCATCTCAGCCGATCTCCACTTCATTTCCGGCGGCGAGTTCCTGCCGGACGGCCGTGTCGAGTTTGTCCCACTGCTCCACGGAAGCGACCACGTGACGCTTTCCGAGTTCGGCTAGGCGGACCCGCTTCGTCTTCTTCGAAGAGCCATCGCCGGACCCTGATCCGGCTGCGACCGCGCGCGCGAGTTCTTCCTTGCGTGTCCGAATACTGGCTTCGATCTCCTGCACCTTCGCGCGTGCCATCTCTGGGAGTAGTGGAGCGCGAGTGATAGAGGACTCATTCGACAGGCCATCCCGGAACTTTTCTAACTGTACATTCAGATCTGACTGTAGCTGCGCATCGGTGATGCCGGCCGCCTGCAGGTCTCCGGGCAGATTCTCGATCGCGTTCTGGGCAACCTGGCGCGCGGCGTCCCGCCACTTCGCCTTCTGCGACTCGAGCTCCACTTGAGCACCGGCCTTGCTGTTCTGCAGATCTTTCCAGACCTGGTCCTCGATCACGCTGGCGTTGCTACACGCGGCTTCCCAATTCTCCAGGAACTTCCGAGCGGCGCCTGCGGGCGGGAGGTGGTACTCGATCGAGTTAACTGTTGCGGCGAATTCCCGCATATCCGTGAACACCTTACCCCACTTGTCGGTGAACGCCGCGGCTCTGCGGATGACCTCCGCGCTGGTCTCCAGGCGGTCACGAGAGGCGTGAAGCTCCCGGACTCGGTGGATTGGATTCGTCAGACTCAGGATCTTGTCGTAAAGGTCCTTGGCGTCGCGGAATTCTGCAGGCAATGGAAGAGTGGCCACCTCAGCCCATAGCGCGGCACGCGCCGCCTGATCGGCAAGCTGCTTTGCCGTGCCTTCCATCTCGCTGGCAAGTGCGGCGGGCACCTCATCGATCTTCCGTTTGCCGGTGAGCCGAATCAGGACTGCACGAACCTCGGTCAAAGCGCTGCTGTCGATAGCGGTTTCTTCCAGCAGTAGGTCGACCTTGTCGAACGTTCGACTGCCGCGTATTGCATCTTGCAGGGTGCCATCGTCCGGATTTGCGTAAACCTTCTTATCGATCGACACGCGCAGCGCTCCGGCCCGAAGTAATGCCGCAACACCGACACGAATTGCGTTCGGGTCCCATCCATAAGGAGGCTTGGTGAATTCTGTCAGGAGATCGCGACCGAGTGTGCGCTCCTTCTTGGCCTGCCGCGTTGCCAGGAATACCCGGATGGCGTCGATCAGTGGGTTGTTGGGGTCGAGCTGCCCGGCCTTGTCAAACAACTTGAGATCACGGGCATCCTGCGGCAAGTCTTTGACACCCTTCAAAATGTCTAGAATGGCACGCTGCTCGTTCACGATGCGGACGGGAACCTTTTCATAATTTGGATAAAGGTTCGGCCAGAAGCGGGCGATATCGTCACGTAGAGACTGTCC